>Ga0157363_1001196_pt1 | contig 21343 bp, 8 predicted proteins | sample AttsexASBM1_FD_111477 | JGI IMG/M metagenome (GOLD analysis project Ga0157363, IMG submission 111477) | Fungus gardens microbial communities from leaf cutter ant in Ribeirão Preto, State of São Paulo, Brazil - Atta sexdens ASBM1 | ecosystem: Host-associated > Fungi > Mycelium > Unclassified ... | reverse complement strand
TATATATATACATGCTATGTATAATAATATGTGCTATAATTTACATTTTTATAATTTCGTTTATCTTTATGTTTTTAAAGCTAACAGAGATGGGTAAAGTGAATAATAACAATGGATTAAAGAAATTAAAGTTTTGAAATGGAGATCTTGCTAAGAACAATATTACATAATAACGTGTAAAGTTTCGAGCAAATTCAGCAGAAATAGAATCTGATCTAAGTTAGCGATCTATAAAATTTTAATTATCATTTTCAAAGATCGATGTCATTGAGATGGAAATTTATAAAGCTATATTTGATGAGAAAATCTGCAAACAGATTTGTTTCAAATAAAAGTTCAAACTGTAACAACATGAAATATATGTATAATAACTGTGTATATGGCATGTAAATAGCTATGCTAGGAAAGTTAAAATTAACGTTTATAATGCTTACAGTATATTATTTTGATGATCTATAAAACAAAATTTTATCAACATGCTTATAAATTAAATTATGCAAATTAATGAAATTTAATGATAATGGTTGTTGTATTTTCTACATTATGTCAATTAATAAATATGCAAAAGTAACAATAATTAATTATTACAGAACTGTAATATAAATGAAATATTTCTAAAAAATTAGAATTTCTATCGAGAAATTTTATTTCAAGCTTAAAAACAACTTGTTTTATTTTTTTTTCTGATATTTTAGTAATTAAAAGATATTAACTGGCATAATTTTATATCCTAATAGTTATTTTTCCTGCGCATTATATAGTATGTTGCTTTTCACCTTGAAACCAAACTTATGAAGTCCTTTAAAAGCTTTCTCATAATACCGCTCATCCCCTAGCTCACTTTGAACTACCCCCATGAGTCGAGTCAAGCTAGCATGTTGAGTGGAAAACTCAATCTGCGATATCGAATTTTATGAGATATTACTTAGGTATACGTCGTTTCATGATTGCGCATTCATGATCGCCTTTACGAACTGCGGAAATAAACTGCGAAAATAAACTGAGATCCTCAAGATAAAAATTATATGAGACTTGTAAATTTTCTTCGCGTTTTTCATTTTTCCTAAATTTTTTAACTAAATTTTGTTGTACAAAATTATCCACTATTTTTAAATTTTTTGTCTTTTATTGTCTTAGATATTTTTAAATTGTCTTTTATATCTTTAATTTTAACTCGCGGAAGTTTATTAAAACGAATTGATGACGATTTTATAGAAATTTTTTTTATTTTTGTTAACAATGGATCATTGATGTTGAAAACAATACACATATATATATATATATATATATATATATATATATATATATAATATACACATATGTATGTATGTATATATATATATATATATAAGAATGAATAGAATACCTCCAGGAACAAAGAATTGTGATAACAAGAAATCAATTATTATTATTATTATTACATATATATATATACAATAATAATTGATTTCTTGTTATTACAATTCTTTGTTCCTGGAGGTATTCTATTCATTCTTGCGAATCACAAAGTCCTCGAGGCTATTGGGTAGTTGTTAGAAATTGTATTGTGTATAAGTCTGTGTATAAGTTGTGGATAAGTTAAATGTAATGAATTATATAAAAACAAATTCTGTATGCAAATATCCTTTATTCTGATAAGAAAAGCTTCCGAATTTGCAAAATATCCAACCGTTCGAATTTAGTTTTTTTTTATCCTAGAAACAATTTTTATCTTAATTTATCTTTGACTATAAACAATAAAAATAAAAATTTATTTTTTCGATAAAATCCTTCGGCCAATATTAAATAAAAAAAGAAAACTTATTTAATATTACTTTTAAATATAACTGTTCACGATAGATATACCAGAAGCTAACATTGTGAAACAATCTGAATAAAGGGAATGTTAGAATAATGACATTATTAATGAATAATTATTAGAGTCAGCGAAATATTTTCATAATTTATAATAGTATTAAAAATCTAATTATACATGATATTTTAAACATATATAGTAATATAATTATATTATATATGTTTTATATACAGCGTACATGCAAAGTACGGAAATAAATATGCATATGCGATGTATGAAATAATTATCTATTACTAGTTATTTACTTGCATGCTTATTCTACGAGTGAAGATAATACCCTTAATTCTGGTACATTCAGAGGTAGACAATTTGTCCACTCACGATTTGAAACATCCGCAGTAGTTACATAGTACGACTGCAGGAATGCTCAGTACATTCACATCATTTCTATGGAAATTCTGTTACAAAATGTAGTAGTTAGATAAACACAGAATGATATTCTGCAGTGGATGAAGATGCTTATAAGGACCCTATCTAGACTAATTTTGATGTATAATAATCTTCTATTTGTAAATTTATTAAAATTTTAAGAAGAGATAAAGGAGTATTGGAAAGCGTTATTTTTAATAAATACAATTTTCTAAAAATAAAAAATTCCCTGTGATAAATCATCAATGAAAATGATGCAATAAATTATATTTAAGACGTGAAACGATATCGAACCAAACAGATCACTCATGGATGTTGAAGAGAACAAGAAAAAAAATTTCCAATTTTTTCTAAAATTAAATGTATATATTTTTTTTTAATATACTGTGTTAATATGTATACTCGTATATGAATGTCTGTTTATATGCAATTTCTGTTTACATGAAATTTTGTAGCGCGCGTTCTGCAATCAAAGGTAACACGAACTTCTTTTAGAAGACGTCTTCCGGCAATAATCGTGATGTTCTGTGGTGTAAATAATCCTTTTGCGTTTACGCGGTTTATGCGCGCTCGAGCATGTTGCTGTTGAAGATGCGCGTTAAGAAAGAAGGATGGGCCGAGGCTAGCGAGGACGCCCGAGAAAAGATCGCGAAATGTGTCTAAAGAGCGAGCTGGTAGAGGAAAAAATGGCGCGTGTAAGGTGCAGGAAACGGAGGGTGCAAACTGTCAGATACGAGCGAGAAGAATGAAATGCAAGAGAAATGGAGGTAAAAGGATGGAGCGTGGAGAAGGGTTGGATAGAGAAAGGGAGAAAAGTAAAGAGAAGGTCTCTCTCGGAAGAGAGAAAGGAAGGATCACATTCACCAACTTTGTTTCTCCTGCAGTTGTCCTCATCCATTCTCCTTGTTTCTCGTCATCCCTCTCTTACTCATGGGTTTCATCCTTCTTTTTTCTCCTCGTCGCCCAGGTACTTAGAGCATTCGCGTTTCTTCGTCACTTTCGTTCTTTCTTCATTCGTCGCTTCTCGTAATCTTTCTCTTTCTCTCATTCTTGATGCTTTCGCTCGCTCTTCGTTTGGTCCATGTCTTCCTCGTAACTGCATCTCTCTCTCTCTGTTCTCGCACATCGTCGCACTTCTTCTCCCTCCCTCTTTCCTCTCCCTCCCTCTCTCTCTTTCTCTCTCTCTTTCTCTCTCTCTCTCTGTCTCTCTCTCTCTCTATGCATTTCGTTCTCGCTGCCTTCATCCCTTGTACTCACGGTCGTTCCCTCCCACTCGCCGAACGCAGTCTACATTCCCCTCGATCCCGCGTCTCCCACGCTTCCACCACTCCCATATCTCGACACGGTACGAGCTCGCAGTCCGCCGGCGACTCTTGAATGGGAGCGACGGGTCCCAACAGCTCCCGAACGGTGCAGCGGGTGTCACGTTTCCGTCGACGGAAATAAACCTACGTCGCACGCGGCAGTGTCACGACGGGATTCTCATGCGTGCGTGCATACGTGCGTGCGTGCATATAAACGTGTACGTTGCGCGACGCGCAATTCGGTAGTCGTCTGCATCGCAATTGCTGCATTTGCTCCGACTTCGGCAGGATGCAGCGCGCTTCGTTGAAGCGCACCGTTCCGGCGGGATAAATTTCTATGTGAGTTCCTGAATGAGAATTATCTACACAGTGCGATGAGAAGGCGAGGGATGGACGCGCAATATGGATCTCTCTCTCTCGTTGAGATGAGCGCGCGAATAACGCAACGATGGGGTGAAATTATTCGTGGCTGAACAGCGACGTCTGTTTCCACTTGCGCAAAATCGAAGTTGGTGGGCGGATAAAGGGGAGAGAGAAAAAGAGAGAGACAGAGAGAGCTCACGACTTCGTGTTCTGATTACCCGATAGAACCATCCATTCTTTTTTTTTCCCTCCCCGCAAATAAGAGTCCTCCACTGCGGTTACATCTTGGCGCATTCTTTCTGTTGAAATTCCAACCAAAAAGTCCAACCGTGATACGATTAATTTTTTATATGCAAACGAAGCATCTTGTGTCATGCATCATTAAAGTTTAAACGTGTAAGGGCTTAAAATTCTTTTGCCATAAGTTTTAATGAAATTGGATAGTGCAGCGAGAGGTAAAGTTTATCTTGAAGGGAGATAAAGTACAAGATGTGACTAGATTTCTCTGAGTATAAAAGTTAACTCGAAAAGAAAGAACTGGACTGGATCAAGTTAATATCGGGAGCACAATATGTCACATACTCATAAGGGAGATTGAAAAGAAATATTATACATATATTTATTATTAATAATTTATGCTAATTGAATTAATATGATATAGCAAGGACGTTTAAACTTACATTCAAGTTGCATACGTGCTTCACAAAACATGCATTTGACACGTGTATAATGTTTCTGACAGTCGAAAGTTCGATCAGAGTAGCACACTGTGTGTACGGCAGATTGTTGGCAAGTATAGTTAGGAGATATATGAAACCCGTTGTAAGAACATCTCGTCAAAACAGCCTTAATCAAATCACGCGTCGCATGAAGTTTCAAAGTTCCATGAATGAACGACGACTGTTTACGATTTGTGTAGCTTTTGTGTGTATGTGTGTAGGTGTGTATTATGTTTATATGTGTTTGTGTGTATGTGTGTGTACGCGTTACAGCCTATAATTTCATCTCGATTGCGAGATGACTTTAACATATCCGGATTTCGAGAGTATTATGCTTTCCGATGCAATCACAGATAATACACAACAACAGGATTATATATTATACATATATTATCGGTATATATCGTGTTTACGTCACACGCGATAATCGCGCCGATAAATATAACGCGTAAAAAATTAAAGCGCGAGCCAATTGACATGCGATAAAGACATCCCGTATCGCATTGACTCCAATTATGGCGACTCGCGTATAAAACCTCGCGATAAATTTGCGACAGATCCTGCGTCTGGCGAGAGGAAATTCCGAAATTAGAACGGCACAGAACTTTATAATCAGCCCTGACATTCGTAAAATCCGACCGAGGTTCATACTGATTAAATACCATTCAAATATTCCGCCGCCCTCCCTTCCCCCCCCCCCTCCTCCCTTTCAATTCTCATCATATAACGGCGATTTTATCGGCGCAATACCCGGCGGTAACGTATAAATATGTATATGCATTGTTTGCATAGTACATCGCAACGCACGGCTGACGATCTTCGTGTATCGTTAAAAAAATAAAAGAAGAGAAAAAATATAGGCCCGTAAAAAAAAGAGGACTTATATGACGATACGCAGAATCCCAGCGAGCTACATTTTTAAACGAAGCATCGAAATGCATATCTGGTTCAACGAGAAATATCGCTTTTGTCAGCATTAAACTTTGGTGTATTCCGACCGATATCTACTGAGATTTTGCTTTTTCAATGCATGTAAAAAAATTTTTATACTTTGGTATGTAAAATATCTCGCAATGCGGTTGCATTATTCCGTGTGAAAGATTTTTATTTAACAATCACCATTCACTGCTACTCTCAGACTTAATCAATAATCATGATTTCTCACAACTTTTTTTTTTAAACTATCCACATTTTTAATGGTTCTTGATTATTATGTAATGATTTACGTAACTTTACTATTAAACGTTCCTCGCAGTTATGTCTGCAATTATACACATCACATGAATCAATTTATCAGAAGATCGAATATCGTGAAAGTGCTTGAAAATGAAGCGAAATGGTTTTTGATCTTCCTTCTTCAGTTGTTAGTGCGCTAATATCAATATTTTGATATGTTTTACTCTCATTATGACAAAGTCCTTCATTGTTATCAAATTTACGTACCTATATTATAAACATTTATGTACATTGTTTACATTGTAAACGTACTGACGCTTACCTTCCTCCGGGAAAGCATCACGCATCACAACGACATAGTTAAACTTGAACCTACATTAAAGTGATTAAGGACATTGTTATTATAATAACCTTAATTCTCTTAAACAAAGTATTGAGGCCAAATTTAATGCGAATTGAGTAACGTTATATTTTTTATTAATATCTGATGAATATTGTGTGAAATATTATAGTAAATCAACAATCATCAGCCTGCAAATTTCAATTTACAATCTATTTTTTAAATAGCACAATGGTATAATACGTAAGTTTTTGATAATACGTAAGTACACGTGTTAATTAAAATTTGTACTACCACATTTATATATATTATTTATTGTATTTCTTTACAAGTGAAAATAAAGATAAAATAAATATGTATTTAAATTAAATTTATATAACGTACGTATTGTTTTAATTTTCATGCACTGAAAAAATTTTGTTTATTTTTGGTCCAATGGATGATCGTTAATCAATGTCCGACTTAATGTAGTTAATTCATTGATATAATAACTCATTCATTTATATAATTATACTATATTCATTCTTACAATGAATTCTAATAATAGTTTTATAATCTAAATCATTATGAGAATTCATTGGACCAATTATTTTTTTCATAATTTAATGAATATTTTATTATATTTACAATACATACAGTTTTGGTTCAGTGTGGAAAAGATTAAATAATGTATCTGTTATATATATAGAGACTGAAGAAATACACATTTTTGCTGATATGTGTAACACACTTCGTAAAATCGTTTCAACTTCTCTTGTGCTTGATGTAATCATGTATATAACAAAATTAAAATTTCACTCTTAAAGTAGTCCGCCATATCGACTTTATAAAATTACAGTATCCCAAAGCAAAAAATTATTAGTAACGGCCGTTAAATCGCACGTGATGTTCATAAATCGACGCGGTTTATCGTAAGGGCGCTATATAAGTATACACTTTGTTCGCTCGGTAGTATCTAGCTCGTAACGGCACCTTAATGAAGTCGTAAAAGAGCGGCGAAGTATGCAGACCGGCCCCTCTCGAGCGCGGTTTTATAGTTTCGATCGGATCGTCGATCGCCGGAAGTGCATTATTTTGCCTCGGCTTAATACCGAGGATAACTGAACACCTATAGATTTTATTGAGTATCGAGCGTGTTATGAGTATTATATACGAAGTATTGTATAAGTATTATATATGAAGTAATGGAAAAGTGCGGACATACACATACATGTAAACATGTATGCGTAGTATTTGTTATATTTTTCTTAATGTTATCCATAAATATTTATATCATACTTTTAGATTGATATAATATTATATAAATTGAGGAATGTTGGTTAATATTACTCATATTTTGTAGATTGTTATGAAATGTGTTAATGTAATCCATTTTTTGTGATAATTTATTTTGCTCTATGTTTTCTGAAACAAAACATAAATAGTGCAATGGGAAAGGTTAAAGCATACAGTAATGTAATAAGGAGCTATCTGAAATGAGAAAGCTTTGAATCAAAATATTTTAAAATCTAAAATCGAAAAAGTTCAGAAGCAATCTTGGCATTGAAGATTAAATGATCTCTTTTTACAAAGTTTTATCAGTATTAACGATTTACTTCTAACGATTTACTCCCCTTTTAGACATTTGACATAATAATAAGCGTAACGTGGCATACATTTCCTTTCAATAACATATTTAATATTAAACAATTTCGTTTTCGAGCGCAAACACTCGGTCAACAAAGACTTGAAATTAAAGTAAGTAGAATTCATTGGGCATCGACTCTACGATTCTATAGATCCATGAATAGACCCGATATACTTGCGCTGAGCAATCGCATACCATAGCTCAGTTGTTTGTACAATCATACTATTCAACTATGCATCGTGCAAAGAGGCGTTGATGAATTTCCTTCCCTCTACCAGTATATACATATGAATTTGGTATAATCCACCACAATACAAATGCGATATTCGCGAATATCCAATTGGTAGAACCTCTCTTAAGCATCAGAATTATCATTGTGATGATTTCAGTGGCAAACTTAATTGTATTTATTTCAATCTAAATTTTGTTACATAAAAACAGATTGTATTTTACTTATATAGTAATTAATATTAAGAAAATACAAACTTAATCGTTAATGTTATGCTGAGTTTGTTAAATAATTAATCATTTATGTCATCTTCAATAGAAAAACTTTTTAAAATCTCTTTACATATTTTTAAATAAACGTTCTTAACATCCAAAATTCAACTATATAAAACAAGAAAAATTATATAAATACGTTCACATTAATGCTTTTAATTAATAGCATTAATTATGATGTGCTTCCAGAATCGAAAAATTAAACATGCATGCGTTTTATCACCGCTAACTCATATATATTTTATGGCAAGTATTCGATCACGAAACATACAAACATTGATGAGAATAACTTCTCAAAGTTCGTGAGCGCGATTTACGCGATCGGAGTAACGAGAGAGTCTCTGACGAGCTCTCGTAGTTTTGTCGGACGCGTCCGTATGCACCTCATGTAATTCTCGCCGATGTAAATGCGCGTAGTTTGCCGCAGACAATCGCGTAACGAAGTGGCCCCGACGCCGTGTTACTGAGCTACCGCGGCCGTATGATAACGCCGACTGTTTCCGGCGCGGCCAGCTTCCGTAGACGCGAGAATTCGCAACCGAAAAGTCCGGGCCGATGTATGCGCAGCCTAGTGTACGCGCCCCGGCCCCGTGTATTGCACGAACTTCAATTAGCGACCAGCAATTAACAGAGTACACGAGACTCCCGCTTGCCGCGCCGAAAATTCTCCCGTGCAGCACGAGTGATGCGGCTACAAGGCAACCTATGCAAACTAATGGTTCGGTCTTTTCCTACCTGTTTTCTTTCGTTCTCGGACTCTCTCGAGTTCTCTTTTTCTCTTTCCGCCGCTCTTTCTCTTCCTCACAAGAGCTGCTCGTTTTCACGCTGGATCGTGAGCTTTTTCGTCGACATCCCAATGATTACACTCTCGAAGCATAGAAAGAAGGGAGAAACGAAAGCGGTTCTCTTGTACGACTAATATTGTATGTCAAGGCAAGAGCAATTGCATGTCGTCGTTGTAAAGAGCTTAATTTTTTTAACAGAAGTTTCTTCAAAAGTTTAGTTGACCGAGATACACGGAAAGAACGGTTTTGTTAAAATATCTTTAGATAGATCTGAAATTAATTTTGTTAAATTATTAAAATAAATATGTGGGACGCTCTCTCTCAAGCTAGAATATCAAAATTTTTTACATCAAAATTTTTTACATTATTGCTCGTTATTAGCTTAAGTTTCTTATATAATTCTTTTCATTCTCTTCGTAAAATACAAGACGGATGTAACTACGTATACAATATATACAAAGTCTGATAAAATACGTTGACCTTATTATATCAATAAAAAAAATCAATTATTCGTATAAAATTGTCTGTCATAATAACATTAAAGAAATTTTTATTTTCAGTTTGTAAAACTGAGATTTTTACTAATTTTAATTGTAAAACTTTCGTAAAATTTACCATCGACAAAAACCGTGCTTTCACGCGCGATTGTCTATGTCTCCGCGGAAATGACCGTATTCAAGGCAAATTTCAATTAGCACCCGATAGTAATTAACAATATGTACACAGTGCTCATTTGATAGTTTATATGAGTTATTTGCGAAAAGCATTTCAAATTAATAAATCCTCATTCCCTCCCATACAGCACAGAAATTTGCAGCAATATAGCTGCAACATTTCTAATGTTATTGTAATATTGCTGGAATGTTGCAATGTTGCTACAATATTGCTGAAATGATCTGTGCTGTATGTTCTTCATTACTCTTCGCCATACATATTTCATTCATCGTTTTTCTCTCCGCTATCCACTATAAATAACAGTAAATGTACCACGTCCATATTCAATCCGTTCATTCGTAACGTGGCTAAATGTGCGGAAATCGGAACGATCGACCAGCTCGATACTTCAATTTCTGCGAATAAGACCGCCACAGTGTGGCCACCAGGGACACCGGAAGATACTCCAGGCCGCTTATCACACGGACTCTCTTGAACAACAGATGTATCCGGAGTGAGTACTTGTCACGATGGGCGTCACGACTGGCGCGTACAATGACAATCTTGTGCGACAACACAATGACGTGTCCCTTAATCCACACTGACGGAAATGCACACATTCGGGACGGCGCCGTAAACCGGAAGCGTAAACCGCAACTCGACAGCCTCGTCCGATGAGTGTTTTCCGTCCTTGAGTGTCATCAAGACAGTTTCTCGTCTGCAGCTCGTTAAAAATCGTCTCTGTTTCTGGGGAGGAGTCGACATGAGGGTATGATGTAACGCGCGGTAGTCCGATGTGATCATGCCGACCAAATGGAATAATCGTCGACATAGGGGAAACAGAGTGATGGCACGTCGAGGTACGATTTGTCTTGGCGTGCATGTGCGTGTGTGACTTACAAAGTGCCGAAGCGCGAGAGAGAAATCAAGGATCATCGTAACTTAGCTTGGCTTGATTCGACAAACGAACTTCACTTTACGGCTTATATGCAAAGGTGAGTTGATTATTAATATTTGATTCTGTAGACTGATTCTTTTTCTCGTTTTGTAAGAAAAAAATTGAATTTCCACTGAAAAATTTGATTTTTGTCAAATTTAAAGTTTGCCAAATTTTAAATGTGCTGAATTTTATCTGTAATTGGAACATATGGATTCTATGATCCTGGCAATAATTAAAAAAAGTATTTTCTGAAAAAAAAATTTCATCCCCCATTCTTGTATCTACAAGATTTAAGAACAATAAATTTTATCAATAATATTTTATTTGTGTATTTCGAACATTCTTATGTTATAAATTAAAAATTGAATCTGAAAAATTCTTATAGAAAATAAAATAAATTAATAAAACAAAAACTTTAATTAATCCTAAAGATCCATATATTTCTTTACAAACAAAAATTTGAAAAACAAAAATAATAAAAATAAAAAGTCAAAGCAAGAAAGTATAATCGAATGAGTTGAAAAAAACCAAGAATGTAATTTTATTAAAATATATATCATATTTTTCGAAGTTTGCATTAGAGGATTGTGTGTATACTCCGTATACTTGCACTTCAGTAATCTACTTACAAAGAAACTACGCAGCTGCATCACGCGCAAGTTAGAGCTTTAGCTAGTCTTCAAGTTGCTACGCGCAAAGTTGATGACATTTTTACTATACGACTTGTAAAACTTTATAATATAGCATAAGCGTAAAATATGATTAAACCCATTGGAACGTAAAACAGAGAGACAAAGTGAGAAAATTTTCTTATATCCTATGCTACATCACTGATTTCATTTCCCCTATTTATTGATTACTTCACACATTTTATTTTGCTGCAGAAAGAGTACAAAAATATACGAGAAATTTTTAATTAAAATATTTTTGTCAAAAGTAAAGTTTACGCTATAGCTTCTGTCCAACTTTTTATCAATCTCCACGTGGTCTTATAAGCATCGTGTAGCGTAAAAATTGGGTGAGTGGTAGGATGCGTCGTAACTTTGATAATCTGTCCTATAGTGGTTTTTGACGAGAACCACTTAAAAGTTTTTAATTTTATGGATAAGAACTCGAAGAATTTTTATGAATATCGCTATAGAATGAAGGAATGAATACTATACATTTTTTTTCTATTATAAACGAAATATTAAGAAATATCAATCAGTAGCTACAAAAATTTATATTAAAATCTAAAATCATTCATTTATTCTTTTTATTATTATTTTTCTGATAATATATTCTTACGTAGCAAAAGAGATCGCACTTAAAAATGTATGTGAATATATTCGAATTTTTATTAAGATAAACACAATTCAAGACTTCTCTTACGCAATAAGCTCTCCATAGCTTCAAATTTTTTTAATTTTTAACATATCATTTCATGATATGATATACGAACCAATAAAATTCCATTTCTATCCTTCAATCTCACAATTGACTTCATATTCGCAATATGTACACGCACGAATGTTATACGAATATCCGATCGATTTTCGGGTTTCGAAGAGACAGCAGTATCACGCTTTCGTCGAATTGATTGTGTTTAATCACTATTTCCTAGCAAATACGTTTTCGCAGACTTACAATCGTTTATCATTGAAAGCTGTTACATGTGCATTGAAAATACCATATCTCTCGTGCATTAAAACTGTGTCACTAGATTTGTGAATTTATGAAAAACTGATCATCGCATTAGTGACATTAAAAATGCATAATCAAGAGACCATATATATTTATTCATAAATTTAAATCTCCTCGCTTCAATTATACATCTCGAGGTCTAAAAGGAATAATAGTAATTTTGCCTTATAAATGTCAGATATGAGATAAATCATAATATTATAAAGCGACGACGGCCATTCATATTTTAGTCGTTGTTATTTAATCCTCATTCAGCAGTGAAACTGCGGTGCTCGTAGCACGGCGCAATTTTAGTGCAATTAAAATCTTGCAAAGGATTTTTACGATATATACACATAAACATGATATTATCCTACATATAATCTGTGACTTTAATTAATGCAACAACTCGGAGCGTAATTACTTTGGAATGATATTTTTAGTATATTTATATACAAGCACACTCTGAGAATATCCCTTGCGTATCGTTTTAATACCAAAAATTTGCGCACCAGTTGCTTTTCTATCAAACACGTTTTGCAAAAATAATTACATATTTTGAAATAAATTTAAAAAAGAGTTATCTTATATACATATAATGCATATATAGATCAATGCATTATACTAAACTCTGCTTATACTAAAACAGATTGATTCTATTCTTTTAATACTTTCATAGCAAGCTGTTGAAAATGCATTTTCAACAATTCATATTTAAAAGTATAGACGAAACCATTGGAGAGTATTTCAAAATCCATTATAATCTTAATGTCTAAATTAATATTGAAAGTTCTAAAACTTCTTAACAATTGTCTAATATTTGTAGTATGTACATCCGTCTCTCTTTCGCTATTAATTCTAAAGGACAAAATCCTTCGGACAACAAGTGTAATATTACAGTTTCGGAATGTACAGAATGTCTGTTTTGCGGTATTCGCGCGGCCTACCCGACACGAGAGCTGCGATCTGACGAGCAAATCCCAGCCACAAATTCGACTTGCACTTTCACAAGGGCGGATCTGTTGGTTGGACCGTAATATTTGTGGTCACTGTAGAATGCCTCAACAACCCTTTAAAGTAGTATTCTCTCTCTCTCTCTCTCTCTCTCTCTCTCCCCTCCTCCTCCTCCTCCTCCTCCTCCCTTTCTTTCTCTCTCTTTTAGTCTCTTTCCCTATCTGTCTTTTGTCAACGCATGATCATTTATTACTTTTCGAAATCGCTCTCATCCAATCTATATTTCCTTCAACAATTTTCACGCAGCAGTTCTCCAAAGAATGTCATTAAAGCAATACTGAGAGCTCGCTGCTGAATACCGCAGCTCGAATTGTTACGAAATTGCGTGGAAGTGATTTTCTCGAAACTGCACTGCTGAAGATAATGAGAACAACTCTGTTCATTTGTTAAGCGGAACAACCAACGAGATTATTAGAATTCTGTGCGACGTAATAGCGACGAAGAGACAATGCCTCTATGAATGTGCTTCTTCTCAAATTCCTTCTAGAGCAATACACGTCAAGAAACGTAAAATAATGAGTATTATATTTAAAGTATTTTCATATTTTACATCCTGATTATTCTATGATATACATTATATAGACGTATTTTACATTTTTATGATACAATTTGTATTATATTAATTAATCTGAATTATTTATCACAATCATTTGAAATAAAGATTCGTGATAAGAATCTGAAGAATAATTCAAATAAATACTTCCAATAAATCGAGTCAAAATGATGATAGCTGTCGGTCTGTTCTTGACACTTGCAAGGCAAATTAATTCGCGACAGCTGACTCGATTGTCCATTCGATTAAATGTTGGGTGGAGCTGAGTGGTTATGTAACAAATTAGACCTGACTATGCCGACTAGTTAATAGGCTGCGTATTTACTTGAAGCTAAACAATATTACATATCTAAGCCACAGGCTATTATTACTATATCGACATTCAATACTGCAAATCTCATTTTGATATTATGGATATACATGAAACATGACTTTAATTGTAAATATGTATTTTAGAAAATAATTAAATTGCAAGAATGATTTTGTTTCTTCATTTTCCTATTATAAAAGCTTCTGATAATTTGGAGAGTAACTTGAAGATAAAAAAAACATTAAATCTCATAATTCTATCAAAAATTTTGTAAAAAATAAAATATAATAATTAAATATTTAAAAGTAAAAATGATTATATAGGTATATGAATTATCTATTTGCAAATTTGAGAGAGCTTTTGCACTAATCAAATTTATATGACAGTCTACATTTCACATTTATCGTACGTACACGATACATTACATGTCATTTTACCGATAATTTACTTATTTAAATAATTGTTAAAGCCATTTTCCACACAATTATCATACTATTTAAATCAATTCTATTCTTCTTTGATGTCCTTCATTCATGATGAAATATGTCATTGGCTCATTATAGATTTGTGTTGATCCGGTTAATGATAGTCGATTAATTTGTATTTGCATGAAATGCAATTATTCAGCAATTCTATCAAATATTTTCACAAGGATAAAATGACATATCTTTAATTTTCTGCAAATTCGGTTAAATAAATTTTTTGTATACTTAATTATAATTTATGGATTTAAAAAATGGCGACGCGTATCTAAAAGTATCTGTTGAGACACTGATAATCCGCAATTATTTCTTGCATAGTTATTTCAAATCTATAATTAATATTACGTGCAAATTATATTAAACATAAGAAGTGATCGAAAATGGAAAATAAAAATACATAACTTGATATTTGATGTGAATTAAAAGAGCTTTTTTATATTTCGTAGTCAATTCAAGATTTAAGAACCTAACGCTTTAACGATTTTGCGTCCATCACCGTCAGGCCAAGTATTTACTTTACACCAACGAGGGATAAAGGAAGGAAGGAAGTGCCGAAGGAAGGAAGAAAGCCGAGGAGAACGTCATGAGAAAAGGGCGATCCATCAAAATCAAAAGAGCGCCGCCGCAAGCACCAAGAGTCGTTTACTTTCTCTGCTCCTCGCGGATACTTCGTTATTTTTCGAGTCGCTTCTTATCTTTTTTCCCTTTATCCTCTTCGTTTGTGTCATTATTCCCACACCTATGTGACATTGGCGAAGTGGCCAGATAAATGATATAACAAGTAACTATATATAAAGGATAGTCTTCATCTATTCGAACGGACTGACAAGTGGAATATCTTGAGTCTGGATATACATTCATAAAAACGTGGAATTGTATAAGTCGCGCAGAAAAATCATTAGTCAGTTAAATTAATGAATATCACTTAGGTAAATAATGATTATACAATGAGAGAAAAAATAATTGTAATTACTAATTTAATTACAATTTAGTCTATATTTTCAATTTATAGTTTATATTTTCAATGCCAATTATATATTTTTTGGTAGAATTACAAGCATAATTATTATTATACTAACATTATAACAGCATATATTTTTTTGGTAAAAGATATAATTACAATTATTATTACTATATAACATTGTAGCAGTAATAATTATAAAAATGGAGCTCCTAACTATGATTCTATCACGCAATTGTAGTCATCACAAACATTTTTCTCTCAGTGTATTAATTAATATCACATTAATTAATAATGATTATATCTTCCCCAAAATTCTGATATTGAATATCAAGATCACTAAGCTGTTACTCTTCTTGTTACCAAGTTTTCCGAAAACAGTTCTGTTGTTACACGTCGCAAGTACGGAAGAGTTTTTCCTAAAAACTGAACGGAGCATTAACAAGATACATCACCATGTGGGAAGTTTAATGCAAGATGTTGTGATAAATTCACGCGAATACCGAGATAACGTCGGAGCACGATGCACATATCGCGAGTTTTCACCACTCGAATGCCTGAATAATTGGAAATCCAATAACTCGACACGCGGTATAACTTGAGATCGCAAGCAGCATGCTAAGTAACACTATCGCGGCTACGCCAACTTGATGATGATTTAGTAGCGCAGAAGGAAATACATATGAGAGAGGAGGCTCGACGAGAGCAGGGCGGAGCTGAGCGCGTGAATCTATTTAAGCGCGACACTGAGGGAATCACGAAGTGAAGGGTGAAGAGAGGAGAGAATAATGGATGGTATACCCGTAATGTCACGTGCAGCATGCCGAAACCACGCCGTCCACACTCTCGGCTGTGTTAATCAAACGGCGCACAAGGTAGCTCGCGGAAAAGGCAACCACGGGATAGTCGGGTACAATCAACGCGCAGCCAGGTAAGGCCGTTCGCCACGGCTACCTATATGGAAACACGTGAGAAATCGTACTATGATTGTCGCATACCGATCACCTAGATCCGGATCTTCACGTCGTGTAATTTGGCAGCTAAATTGCTCTGTTAATCCGCATCTCCGATATACCTCCAACCGGAGATCGATTTTCGGCGTGAATTATCGCCCGATGTGAGCCACGCCCGAACGGGAAATCATGTTGATGAATCCGCATTAAAATTTAGTTCCAATTAGATTTGCAATAATTATGAAGGTAACTGCACACGGCGAATAAAGTGTTCCGCGTGCATGTAGGTATATGCGAAACGTCATTCGTGCACGTAATGGAAAAACAGATGCACAACAAATTTACATTTTAATTCTGTATGTATGTATGATATTATGTAATGCGCAATATCACAAAGATATTGTAAATCTAAGATACAATACAATATGATATACATTTATCGTTTCTTGGATTAATTTAGTTTGCCTTGTTTTATATTTTATTTAACTTTTATATCTAATAATTTGATACATCATACGGTTCAACAAAATATTTAGAACAAAAGATTGAATGAATAACGCTTTTGTATAATGATCACAAATACATCAATAAGCTACACAAAACGCGTTGTTGCATTTTGCATACATATCGCGCGTTATATTATACATACTATATGCTACGAATTTTTTTTTAATTTTTGGTAAAAGTTCAAATAAATATTTACACGTCAAAGAATTGATATCGATGCATTTGCATAGAACTAAATTCAAATTGCGTTTTAATATTAAATACACGTTTGACATGTCCTCGAATTTACAAATGCATGCATACATTTCATTGCTTCAAAAAGAAGAAACGAATTTCAAAAATGTTGTCCGCAGTATTAATAATATACATAACATCTACAATAATTACACATTCGTTGATTCTGATTTATAGCGCTAGGCGCAATGTTTCAAGTACCCACAGCTTCAGTGAATATATGGAAGGCTTCCGTGTGTTTTGCAAGCTATCAGACTGGTCGATTGGCCAGAAGAAGCTTTGGAAAACTGCCAGCGAGTTCCCGAAGTCGTAAGCTTTGGCTGACCTCGGCTCGTCTATCCTACCGAGATGGATTTTTTTCTCTTAGGACCTTTGTGTCCCCGGGAAGTAACTTCACGGTTGTATCCATGTGCATTGCTCGCCGATGTGACAGATGCTCGTACATGGATGTGTATGTGCACACATACGAACAGCTCGTGTGCACACAGGAACTTGCATTTTACGAGCCAGTATCCCCCGGGTGCGTGCGATGGCATCGTCAGCGTTTCTACCTTGACCGATGAGATTGCCGCTAAAACGAATGCGTACTCACAGCAGTTTTCAATATATCAGATCCACAACTGTCCACGAGTTATGTTTTACAATTCGTGACCTCGGTAAATGCGAAAGCAACAGCAATAAAACGCATGGTCTCGAGTCTTGCATTTTATGTAAACGCAACGGTCTACATTTCCTTGGTAATAATAAGTTAAACAATAATAAGTTAAATTAGACTGCTGTATAAATAAATCAAATAAATAAAGAAACGTCAAGTATGATTGGATCTTGGTGTCTAATAATATTTCTATGTAAATTTTAAATATATTCTCTTGTTGCATAAATTGCCGATTACTGTTGAACTTAAAATATTAATGGAAACTAAAATAATAATATCATAAATTAAATTGATTGTCAATTTAATCCTAGTACACATTTATGTACACTTTTTCTTCTTTGAAGATATGTAGTCATAGATCAATACGCGATTCTTAAGTGAGCTAGATTTGAACTAAAATTTGAATCAATTGAATTTATTTAATTATATTTTGAGAAGCATTAGATTGATTAAACTTAGCTTAAATCGGATTCTCAGATTGAATTAAAACTATATACAGCTCTAAATGAGCTCTACCTTTTCCTTTTTTTTAATACACACTTTTATAAATATTTTATAAATACTTTCTAAAGACATAAAAGTATATATAAGAATCACTTAATAATTTTTGTATACTTTTTTCCTGCGATATGAACGACGTGTGTAGTAAATCGGAAAATCATCGTGTATATCGTGAGAATTAATATCTGTACAACACAGAAATTTTTGCAACATTGCTGCAACCGCTATAATGCTTGCAATTGCTATAATGTTGTTGGAATAATTTGTGCTATGTGGATAATGATGCTTAAAACCGTAAAGAATTTATTGCGAAAAATATTAGTCAGATTAGAACCTGAACTTCCCGACTATTTGGAGTAAGCTTTTTCAATTCTACTGAGACTTTCATACTTCATTTATATCATACATGAAATGACGTGTTCGATAAAATAATTATATAATTCTTTTATATACACGTACACGGAGAGAATTTTGTTTTAAAATTTACCCTGAAAATATGGTTGCGGTACGTTACAATATTTTAAAGATTTTTACCATGCACTTCAGTAGAATTAATCAAACTTATTTTATACTTTATTATAGTTTTATTAATGAATGAGAGAGATTTACATTAAAATTCTTTGAAATACAACGTTGTCCTACGACTATCATATTTTCAGGATAAACGATCTAAGAAAAAATTCTCTCTGTGTAGGTTTTTTATATTAGCTATCGTCTCTAAATCGGAAACGTTACGCTCTCAATGATTGAATCGATCAGATTTGACAATTACGAAATCGTTGAAAAGGCTGGATGAAAATGTAACAGTTGTGCCTGGAGATCATAAGCCCATCGCTGCTTTTCGGGAAATTACATTCCATTCATAACAGCTTCCACAACGCTTATCGCGAACGGCATTTAAATAAATTTACACTGTCTGTGTTTCCATGAACTGAGAAACGACAGTACGCTTCAGCGGTTCTGAAGGGTATCTGCGAGGATGCTTTAGATAACTTTTAATTGGGATGAACATAAATTTTCTCTCGCGCTAGAAACGCTCGTGAGCTTTATTATAAGGCTGAAGCGCTTACAATGATATTCGTCTTTTAAAGTAACACAAAATCCTTCTGAATGGACAATGAAGCATTATTATGGAAGGAACTCCTGCTATAACGCTCACGAGTCAACTTTATTTTACAATTAACAAGAGCACACCAATATTTATGATCGATAATAAAAACGGCAAATTGACACATCCTCTATGATATCTCTTCATATGAATGTTATGAATGTTGCACAAAATGCATATCGCTACGGGTCAACGGTTTCAACTTCGAATTTCTACGCTCTGTTCGCTTGAGTGCGATTATTTGCATAACACAATGGACATTTCGGTATTGACACTGCGCAGTTTCTATTAGCGAGAGCAATATTTGAAATTGCGAGGCGCTTGCGCCTGAGTTTTGTTCGAACGTCGGATTGATCCGATTTGCGTATTCCATAGACAGCCTAGTTTTTAAAAATACCCCGACATTTCCCGTTGTCAGGAAAGACTCAAGTTTTTTTTTGTCGATTGATTGTAAAATGTATGTCGAATGAAAAAAAAGATCGACGAGTTAACACGGCTTGCAACCTAAATGGAACGTCGTTATTTTGATGCAAAACGGCAAATTAATTACAAGTTCGTAACGAAGCGATCGATAATTACGAATTAATATCCAACAAGCACGGAACAATAAAAATACACAAATGCAAATTGCAACGGCTTGGTAGAGATTGCAATTGTGCGTTATGTCATGATTTCTTTGCAAAGTTCAATTGAAATTTTATTGCACTATTATTCAATACTATTTGCATTCAGGAGGATTTTTCTCGTTTTTCCTTCCAGCTCTAATTTTTTTATAAAGTATGCATATATAAGACTTGTAAGAGAGCTTAATATCATTGCAAATATATAAATCTATCAAAAATCAATATACTTTACTTTGAAACCAATATTTAAAAAAAAAAAACGATATAATAATGTTATAATTTGAATAATTTTCGTGTTTTAAAGTCAATAATTATTCATTCGCGCATTTATAAAATTGTTGTACGTTTAATATATTGCCAATTAATCGTTGATATTCAAATTTTATTTTTGCGATAACCGAATCAACATTGTATGCAGGATGCGCGCCATATCCTTCAATTACAGATATAATTTTTTCTTCCGGTTGACCCCTCCATATTCTGATTACTTGGGCACGATGGACGTTTCCTCTCCTTCATATGCATATCGCTACTTATACCTTTCGTCAAAATCATCAATCTCCGGAATACGTTTGCAAGTGCTGTTGGCATGCTGACAACTCTTTGCTCTCGAAAGAAAATAGCGAACGTCTACCAATAATTTGTTCTTAATGGATACTCATTATAAACTATTTCGAACCTGAACAGGCTTTATCGATAGAAGTTAGTATATAATTGCGGACATATATCGCTACACCGCGTAATGCTGCCGCGTACTGCATAATACTCTCAACACGCCTAAACTAATTTCAAACTGTAATAAAAGTACGCGTGGCTTATACATTGCTGAACGTATGCTATAAACCATTAACGGTAATGATATTGTTCTTGTAACGCGGCACTAATTCTAATGATAACGAGCTGGCGCGTAATGTATATCGTATTCATTACCTTGACTTATTAAAGCAAATAATGAGAATGATGATTGTTCAACAGGTATTGTAAGCGGTAGAGTAAATCGTTAGAGACAATTATGCATTTCCAGAAATAATATATATATATGTGTGTGTGTGTGTGTGTGTGTGTGTGTATATATAGGTATATATTGATAAAGGCAAAGAAGAATATACAACATTTAAATGCTTTTACTGACATTTCTAATGACTTG
>Ga0157363_1001195_pt1 | contig 21350 bp, 25 predicted proteins | sample AttsexASBM1_FD_111477 | JGI IMG/M metagenome (GOLD analysis project Ga0157363, IMG submission 111477) | Fungus gardens microbial communities from leaf cutter ant in Ribeirão Preto, State of São Paulo, Brazil - Atta sexdens ASBM1 | ecosystem: Host-associated > Fungi > Mycelium > Unclassified ... | reverse complement strand
CTTTGAATACTAGGTCTTTTATACTCAGCATTACTTTATCACCTATCTTCCATTCTTTCCCTTCTTTCCTTCCCCTGTCCACTTGTCATTTCATCTCCTTCTATACTTTTCCTAATGCTGCTCCTGCTTCTTCTTGTATCTTCTTCATTCTTTCTGCAAATTCTGTTGTCTTTTCCACTTTTTCATTTTTTCTAATGTCTGCTCTCATTCTTAACTTCCTTCTAGAATTTGCTATAAATGGAGACACCTTTGTTGCTAAATGTGTCTTATTGTTAACTGCAAACTCTGCTGATGCTAACCATTCTGGCTAATCCTTTTGTCTATAATCAATGAAGAATCTAAGATACTGTTCTAACTTTTGGTTCATTCATTCTGTCTGACTATCAGTTTGTGGATAAAATACCATCAACAACTTTGTTTCAATTCCCAATATTTGATTCAACTCCTTAGTCAACTCTGCTGCAAACTGTGGTTCTCTGTCCAATACCACACTCTCTGGTAATCCATGTAACTTCCACACATTGTCTCTGAACAATCTCACTAGTTCTTCTGTTGTCATTTCTTTCATTGTTGTTACAAAATGGGTCATTTTGGATAACCTATTATAGACCACTAGAATCACATCTTTTCCAGCTACCAATGGCAACTTAGTAATAAAGTTGACTGTCAGGTGTGTCCATAGTTTTTCCAGTATCTCACTCAACTTCAACTTTCCTGCTGGTGCCTCTGTCCTATTCTTCATCCTCTGACACATATTACATCCTTCTACATATTTCCCCACATCTCTTGTTACTCCTAGCCACTAGTAGTTTCTTGTTACTAACTCTGTTGTTTTCTACTTCCTCCCATGTCTTACTACTGGTACATCATGATGTAACTGGATTATTTTCACTCTCAATGCTTCATCCTTCAGTACATAGACTTTCCCCTCTTTTAACACTAGATCTTTCTCTACCTGCCACTTTTCTTCTCTCAATCACTTTACTCCTGCCTTCTTCATCTCTTCTACTATTCTAACTACTTCTTTGTCCTTACTCCTAGCTATTTTTATTTTCTCCAATATGTCTAGTTCTGGTCCCTTTATTACTACTTCCAATGAACTATGAAGCCAATGGTCCTTGAAAAATATTTGATTGTCATTGTCCTTTTCTACTTCTACTTTCCAGTCTGGCTGTCTACTGAGTCCATCTGCCTTCCCCATTTTTGTTTCTGGAACATGTTTCAAGGTGAAGTCAAATATTGACAAATATAAAGCCCATCTTGCTTATCTTCTATTCAATTTCTGTGCTTTTATGAAATATTCTAAGTTCTTGTGATCTGTCCAGACCTCAAACTTGGATCTTGCATGTTCTAATAAATGTCTTCAGTTTTCTAATCCTCTTATAATTGTTAACATCTCCTTGTCATGGATCTTGTAGTTTCTCTCTATCTTATTGAGAGATTTTGAGAGGAAAGCTACTGGTCTCCATCTTCTATCTTTGCATTCCATAGATAACACTCCTTTTATTGCATAGTTTGATGCATCTACTTCTATCCTCATTTTTTTGTCTAAATCCAGTGCCACTAACACTGGTTTTTTTGTAAACCTCTCCTTCAGTTCTCTAAATACCCTTTCCTGCCTTTCTGTCCATTCCCACTTCTGTTCCTTCTTTACTATATCATGTAATGATCTAGCTATTGTTGCAAAATCCTTAATGAATTAGTGGCAATAGTTTGCCAGTCCTAAAAACTTCTGCACATATTTAACTCCTTGTGGAGTAGGCCAGTCCAGAACATCCTTTACCTTCTCCTCCTCCATCTTGATACCCTCCAGTCCTATTATTACTTCTAGAAATCCTACTTCCTTCACCTTCCACTTGCATTTTTTGGGTTTTACATATAAATCATTCTCTACCACCATCTTCACTACTTTCTCTACTATCTCCTCATGCCCTTCTTCTATCTTCATCCCTATTATCATATAATTTATAAAACTTATCACTTTTCCATTATTGATGAGATCTCACAAGATTTTGTTCATCATAGTCTGAAATGTTGTAGGTGAGTTCATCAGCCCAAAGAACATCACTGTTGGTTCAAATAACCCTTCTGGGTTTGTGAACACTGCCTTCCACTTATTCTCCCCCTTTATTCATACATTATTATACCCCCATCTCAAGTTCATCTTTGTAAATACTTGTATTGTACCTAGATTTTGTACAATGTCTAAAATAAGAGGCAATGGGTAATTATTCTTTATAGTCCATTCATTTAAATATCTATAGTCCTGAACCATTTATTTCTTACTATCTTTTTTCCCTACAAAAAACACTGGTGCTATTTGAGGTGACTTCAAGAGTCTGATATACTCTTTCCTCAATTGTTCAGAAATGAATTTGTGCACCTCCTCTCTCTTTTCTCTTAACAACAGATACATCTTCCCCTTCCTTAGTACAAATTCTTTCTTTATATCAATAGCATAATCCCATAATTTTCTTGTAGGTATCCTTTTACTAGCTTTTTTGCCAAAGACATGGGTCTACTTGTAAAATCTCTCTGGTACCAGCCATTTTGCCTCTTTCTCAGATTTTCCATTCTTCTGTTACTTTTTTCACTTTCATTATTCTTTTTTTTCTTGGTTTTTCCTTTTCCTTTCTTTTCTACTTTTTCTCCTCTTGTTTCCTTCTCTCTTCCTCTTTCTTTTCTTTTTACTTCTGTTTTTCCCACCATGATTTCCCCTGCTTTGGTCTCCATTGCTTTCTGCATTCTTTTGGACACCTTGTCATTTTTACCTCCCATGTTTTCCAGTTAATCTCAGGGTTGTGGTAAGCAAGCCAGTAGTGCATTCCCAAAATCATACTCCACTTCTGTCCTTCTATCATGTCTATCTATGTTCTCTCCTTATGTCTCTGGTAGTAAATTCTTATCTTCACTATGTATTTTATCAACCTCTCCTTATCTAAAGTTCTATCTACATTCCTTACATAAATTAGTCTTTTTATTTTTTTCAGCTTGAATTTCTGCTTTCTTGCAAACTCTGAACTCATTACTAGCTCTGTAGCTCCACCATTCAACAATGCTTCTACTATCACTTCTTCTTGCATATCAATCCTCCCCAGCCTAATCTTTATCATTACCTCTCTTAACATGTTTCTATTGTTTAGGTTGCAGCAGGATGTATTTTCCATTACTCTAAAAAGCATTGCAAACCTATTGTTATTGAGACATAATTGAGGACTATTAGATCTTCCTCCCCATTCAAATTGTTCTGTTCATTATTATGATTGTCCTTATATTCCACCCTCTTTTCTCCACTCTGGAACCCTCTAGCATCACCCCACATTGACACTCCTCTCACCTCACTGACAGCCAACATAGCCGCTGTCTCATTAGATGTTGCCATCCCCCCATGATTGTCAAGATTGAAGAAGTTGGACTTGATTTATCTTATGTTTCTTTTTTACTTTTTATTTTCTTTTCGATTTATTTTTCCATTTTTTATTTTTTAGAACAACTAAGGTTAGGGTTGATTGGTCATGCTGTCACATCAGTCACAATTTGATGGTGTAGTCACAAGACTGATCACAAGACTTGAGAGAAGGAAGTAGAAGGATCTAGAACAAGTGATGTCATACAACATGGACAACACATGTTGACCTCATGTTCTACACATGGTCATTTAGGGTAGGGTGCACAGTAGTGAGCATGGACCATTGGTAGTAGTATATAATGTAGACTACTTTGTAAAGGGATCTCTATCAAGTTCTCTTATGTTACTCAAATACAAGAGTTGTTCTATTATCCAATCCTAAGGATTTTAGTTCATAACAATGATCCCTCTGATCAACCAGCAAACTCTCAAAGATCTTGATTTAAATCAAATCATGAACAATATCCCCCTATATGCGTCCTCTTTTGCCGTGCATTTACTTAATGTCAATTATGTATGTACATAGGACACGACTTGCTGTTCGACTCTGGCCTCCAGTTCAGACCCACTAGTCACCGTCGGAAAAAAGACTACACAGAACGCTACTGGGATGCAGTGTCTCAGGAAGTCTAATCTGGATGTACTTGCGTGTTCTATGATACTTCCACTTGGAAATATATCCCTACTCTTGGCCCCTAATTCATCTTCTACAATTTCATACTAGATAGCCAAACCTTCCACAACTATAACAATTTCTCCTCTTATCCACATCCATAGCATATGAGTCTTGTCAAGATGCAAACCCTGTCTATTAGTTCAGATATACCATTACCACATTTGTCTTTTCCACCCCTTCGATTAGTACAGGCCCTGCTGGTGTCTACTGTTGAGTCTCTTGTCTCCTCAGCCAAATTTAAGACTATAACCACTACTACCATTGTGCTCCCTGATTGTTTGACCTTGGAGCCTGAGCTCTATTATCTTGTTGCTCCCTTAACCTCTTTTTCTCCTGCCTGCTCTCTCTCCAGTTTCTATCTAATATAATTACTCTGTTATACCACTGCTCCATTATTTTTTCTCCCTGCTCTGCTCTTTTCAACTCTGCAACTTTTACTATTTTTTCATTGCCTTCTCCAAACTCTTTCCTTATATCAGCCAAAAATTCCCCTGCTGTCTTATATTCTAATAACTTTCCTTCCAAATCCTCCAGTATATTCTCTTTCCATACATCTACTGATCCTCCTTGTACATATGATAAGATCTATTGGATTTGTTCCTCCACCACTACTCTTCTCATTTTCATTCTTATGTATAATTTGCATACTGTTATAAACTCTGAAACTTTCCCAGAACTCCCATCAAACATTTGTGGCTTAGCTACTTCTCCTACTCTATGTGCTGCTCCTCCTCCCTATGCTGCTAGTAGTGTCTGAACTTGAGCTTGCAGTGCTACAAGCTGCTTTTGTTATTGCTAAGCTAAAGGCTCATAATTGATTTGACCATGTTAGCTCATGATGCATGGTGGTAGTAAGATTGGGGATAGTGAGGATGATGATGGTAGTGGTGTTAGAAGAGATAAAGTGTATAAAGATAATAGTGAGGAGCTGATACTAGCCTCACTCTCAGATTTGTATTCGAAACTTGAAGCAATCTCAATAAGTAGGCCTTCTTCTTATCCTACCTTATACTGTCTACTGACTACTTATATTACCAACTACTGCTCTAAGAAAGATGTAAACAATTTTGACCTAAGAAAGTCATTCTACTCTAAGCAATATCTTAAGAATATCTACTATCCTCTTGTATAGACAGGTCACAAGTGGACCTATAGCACAGAACTAATAATAAAAGTTTTTTATAAGGACTACATTCACAAAAGATGAAGTATACTAGTGGACTTTGATACAAACAAATGGCCAAGCTTTCCCTGCCTGACTAATATATCTCTTATGCCTAAAGCCTGGCAACTCTTCTTGACTAAAGAATAATATAGTCTTTTGGTCAAGGATGATAAGAGAGTAGAAGTATAAGAAGGTCCTGTGTTAGACAGTAGACCCTAACTATTTTATTTTCCTCTCTTCTTATTTGTTATTTCCTCTTTCTTTTATCTTTTATTTTTGGGGACTTAGGGTTAGGGTTAATGTGACATCACCATCAGACACACTAGTCACATGACAAGTGTCACAGTCATCTATCACATAAAAAAGTGTAAGAGGTTCTGGAAAGATAATGTCAGATAGCATATTTAGTATATGTTGACCTTAAGGTAAACACATGGCTGTTTAGAATAGGCTAGAAGTAGTCAGCATGGACCATGGAGTTTTAGTATATAAGGTAGACAATCCTGTACAGAGCTTACTATTGAGTTCTCTTGTATTAACCCCAATACAAGGTTCATTCACTTGTCCAATCCTAAAGACTTGAGTTTGTAATAACATCATTATATTAAAATCTTCTACATCCTTTTATTGTGACCATGTGACTGTGACAGTGTCATGTGACACATGTGACCCATCATATGACTTTTATGTCATGCTAAACTCTAATCCTAGATCTCCAAGCATAGAAAGTAAAGGAAAAGAAAAATAAGAGTAGGAAGGAGGTTGAAATAAATAAAGTTTATTGTCTTCAACTCTAATATGATACTTGTCAGAGTTAAAGATAGTGCACTTAACTTTCATTTTTATTTATTTATTTAATTTCAATTTTAATTTTGGGCTTAGAATTAGTTCAGCATGACATCACATATTATAAAAAATGTTAAATCTATTTGTCACAAACTTCATTCAACTTGTATCTCCACAGTCAGTGGACCAATTTTCACAAACTAAGTTACACTGGAAAGCCCCAAATGAGGGCTATTCGTATATATGTGGGATGTACAAAAGTGACAACAAATGACTGAGATATCAGGCCATCAGTAACTGTAAAAGCTTTGTCTGCTAATGTCTCATGAACAGCTGAACAGATTTGCACAATCAAACTTGCGTTAGAAAGTGCTTATCAATCTGTCCTTGATAATATATGGTATATTCCAAAACAATAAGTATTCATAGAGATATAAGCATATCAATGTAGTGACATAATTAGTTACCTTTTAAAATTAGTCTTACAGCTGCTATGACAGATGACAGCTCCTATCAGGTACAAGTTTTGATCATGTGATGGCAACAGCTTGCACACAGACCATTACTCTTTTGTATATACCTCTGTATCTGAGGACTAGATCTCAGACTTAACAACGTCAATTATTTCTGTTAATACTTTTCATCATCTGTCAATCGTCATATCCTTATACTGAACCTCTGAAACACTATTCAGCTCAAGTATCACAACCAGTGAGTATCTTATTTGTAATACGATTATTTTTAACTCTGACAAGTAGCTCTTTATATACTATCTAGTATAGAACATCTGTTACAAACTTGATTCAGCTTGTATCTCCACAACTAGTGAACCAATTTTTTTTACAAAATAAGTTGCACTGAAAAGCCCCAAATAAAAGCTATCTGCATATGTGTAAGATGTACAAAAGAAACAACAAAAAACTGAGATATCAGGCCATCAGTAACTGTAAAAGTTTTATTGGCTAATATCTCATGAATGGCTAGATGTTATGAGACTGTTAGGAACAGATCAGCCACTGAACCAGTTACACTAAAAGTGCACAATGTCAAGCTTAGCTTTGACATCTGGCTGGTACTATATATGTACTTCATACTGTACTCCTGACAGTATCCCCCTTTCAAGGCATGTGGTCTCCACATGGAAGTTATATGAATAGCTGCATCCAAGGGTTATACCACGTGTCATGGTCTCAGAGCCTTGACAGTCTTATGGAGTTTTTAAAGGGCCTAGTAAACTCTGCTTCACAGAGCGTCCAGTCTAATGGAGATGCATAGCTAAGCAACTGGTACCATCCCTAGTGACACTCCTGGCCACATCACATCTCCATGCTAACAACTGTCCATTTAAAGAGAATGGTTTTACCAAGAGTCAAACTACCGACTGCTTGGAAGCTTGACATTATGTTAGGAACAGACCAGCCACTGAACCAGTTATACTAAAAGTACACAATGTTAAGCTTAGCTTTGACATCTGGCTGGTACTATATATATACTTTATACTGTACTTCTGACAGTAATGTCAAGTTCACAAACAGTGGACTTAGTTTCTTTTTATTTCATCTTCCATTTTCTTTTTCTTTTCATTTTATTTTCTTATTTTTCTATTTTTAGAACATAGGGTTAGGGTTAGGTCATAAGACACAGAGAACAAAGTAGAAGGATCTAGAACAAATGATGTCATACAACATGGATACCACATGTTGACCTCATGTTCTACACATGGTCATTTAGGGTAAGATGCACAGTAGTGAACACAGACCATTGGTAGTAGTATAAAAGATAGACTAGTTTGTAGAAGAGTTCTCTATCAAGTTCTCTTGTGTTACCCAGTACAAGGTTACCTCTTAATCCAACTCTAAGGGTTTTGAGTTATAACAGAGACACTTTGGACACTAACAATTTTTATTTTATTTTATTTTATTTTATTTTATATTGATTTTGTTTTGTTTTCTTTTTCTTTTTCTTTTGGACAATGAAGAGGCATGTGATACAGTCACATGACAGGTCACATGATGTGATGTCATAGGCTTAGAATGTGGTGGAAGGATCTAGAAAGATGACGTCAGGGCACATGTATACAACATGGTAGTCTTGAGTAGAGAATAAGACAGACATGAAGTTATAGCATGGACATGAGGGCAGGCATAATTATTAGTAGCACGGACCAGGTGTACTTTGTATATATAGGACTCTAATTTAGCAGAGACTTCTTGTCGAGTTCTCTTGTGAACTTCTCACTTGATATCCCACTTAAGAGATTTACTGCTTATGTGATTATTTGTCTTTGTGATAAGTAGTTGCCACAATACTAGACAGATTCACACAATTGAACTTGCATTAGAAAGTGCTTATTAAATAGTCTCCAATAATATATGGCATATTTCATAATAATAAGTATTCATAGAAATACAGGTATATCAATATAGTAACATAATTAGTTACCTTTTAAAATTAGCCTGACAGCTGCTATGATAAATAACAGCTCCCATCAGGTATGAGTTTTGATTATGTAATGCAAACAGCTTATGCACAGACCATCACTATCTTATATAAATACTTCTGTATCTGAGTCAAACTTAACAATATCAATCTTTATTCTTTATCATCAATCTTTATCATCATTGTCATTATTATTGAACTTCTTAATTGCTCCTAAACCTCTGAGAGTGCACCCAAGGTTCATATATCACAAATAAGTGAGTAGTTCATTTTGTAATAATATATTTCTTAAAACAAAATAGTTTACAATTTTCTTAGAACAATAGTTGGCCATTTAGATAGTTAGTATACAATGTGAGGTAGAACTTGAAGGGAGTCTACTAGCACTTACAGAGATTGAGTTGAGCTCAGAGTACAAATTAGAAGAGAAGATCAGTATTAGTTTTACCCTGATTTTATAAACATTCTCATCCCCTTATACTACTACCACTCTTATCATCATCCACACCAATTGATTCTCTACCCTTTCATTTCAACATGAGTCAATACAACATCAACCAGTTGTTGCTTCAAATAAGGCAGCAATAAGAATAAATAGCAGTATTACAGACATTGGTAGCAGCACAAGTAGAAAGAGGAAAAGAAGAAGAAGAAGAGACAGTGGTCCCAGACCCAACACTGGATCAAATGTAAAAGTGGCCAAGCTACAAATATTCAATAGAAAAGCAGGCAAGGTTTTAGATTTTCTGATAGCATACAAACTTTATATTAGAATAAAAGAATAAGAAATGTAATAGTGGAGAAACAGATTTAGTAGATATTATCATATGTACAGGGAGAATTGGCAGACATTTAGAAGAAAAACATTTTGAAGGACCTGGAAAATGGAAGTTTGGAATTTCTGGCAGTAGGATAATTTTTGATAGATCTGGAAAAATAATTTGGCAGGAGAGATGACAAAACAATAAAAGTAACAGAATTAAAGAAAATGGAGTAGTGGAGTAGAACAATGAAAATAGAAGAGTTTGTACAAAAATTCAGGAGGATAGCAAGAGGAAGTGATTATGAAGGAAGGCTGTTGATTGAATATTTTAAAAGAGGAATAAACTAGGAGAAAGTTAGTAAAGGTGGAATGCTAACAAAGAAGTTGTGGAACCATGCAAGAAAGGATTTATGTCAAGAAAGGAGAAGGTATATCTGTTATTGAGAGAGAAGAGAGAAGAAGTGCACAAGTTTGTTAAAGGACTATTAAAAAAAGAGTATATCAGACCCTCAAAATCACTTCAAATAGCACTGGTGTTTTTGTAGGTACTACAAAATGAGCTCCTCACTGATTGTGATACTTGAACTTGGATAACTTGATAGTGATTTAGAGGTTCAGTATAAGGAGATAGTGATAATAGGTGATGAGTAGTATCAATAAGAATAATTGATGTTGTTAAGTCTAAAATCTAATTCTCAGATATAGAAATATATATAAAAAAGAGTAATGGTCCATATACAAGCTTTTTCCATCACATGATCACAACTCATACCTGATGGGAGCTGCCATCTATCATAGCAGCTGTAAGACTAATTTTAGAAGATAACTAATTATGTTACTATATTAATGTACTTGTATCTTTATAAATACTTATTGCTATTGAATATACCATATAGAATTAGAAACAGTTTGGTGAGTACTTTCCAACACAAGTTCAATTATGCAAATCCATCTAGCCATTCATGAGATACTAGCCAATAAAGCTTTTACAGTTACTAAATGGCCTGATATCTCAGTTGTTTGTTGTCACTTTTGTACATTCCACATATATGCAAATAGCCTTTATTTGAGGCTTTCCAGTACAACTTATTTTATGAAAGTCAGTCCACTGGTTGTGGAGATACAAGCTGAATAAAGTTTGTGATAGTAGGAAAGAAGAATAGGGGAAGCATATAGTACAGGACTATAGGTATTTAAATAAGTGGACTATTAAGAACAATTATCCTTTACTTTTAATTTTAGACATTGTAGAAAATATTGGTACTATAAAAAAGTATCTACTAAGTTAGACTTATGATAGAGTTATAATAATATATAAATAAAGAAGAAAGATGAGTGAAATATTATGATTCAAGACTCAGAGTGTTAAGTCAAGAAAGGAATTTTATATTAGGATTAATACAAGAAAACTCAATAAAGTTCCAAGTACAAAAGTGTCTATCTTATATATGCTAGACTGTTAGTCTATACTACACTAAACCCAGCCTACTCTAAAGACCATGTGTTTTCCTTAAAGTTAATATATATATAATATATGCTATATAACATTATTGTTCTAGGATCTTCTATAATGTTCTTTGTGACATATGATCATGTGACTGTGACTTGTAATAGATGTATAACAGTTTGTGATATCATATTATCTCTAACTCTAAGTCTAAAAAATAAAATAAAATGAGAAAATAAAATGGGAATAAATAAAGTCCAACTCTAGAAGAGTTATTTAAACCTATAGTTATATTCTAATTTATATATAAAACCAAAGAAGTATAAGTAGAAGGTAAGAGAAGTGTTATAGAATGCTTTGAACACTGATAATTTTTCTTTTCTTTTATTTAATTTCTCTGATTTTATATTAATTTTGTGTTTTTTTTTTCCTTTTTGATTTTCTTTTGGACAACAAAGAGGCATGTGACATTATAGGCCTAGAACATGGTAGAAGGATCTGGAAGATGACATCAGGGCACATAGTATACACATAGTGGCCTTGAGTAAAATATGAAGCAGACATAAGGAGAAAGCATAGACATAAGGGCAGGTTTAATTATTAGTAGCATGGACCAGGTGTAACTTATATAAATAGGATAGCAATACAGCGGGAACTCCTTGTCGAGTTCTCTTGTAGTCTCTACTTGATATCTACCTTTGAGATTTATTGTTTATGTTTCTATTGGTCTTTGTGACTAGTGGTTGCCACAATAAAAAGTGGGATTCTTAGTGTCATAGTACGCTTAAACTCTAATATTTTATTTTGATTTTATTTTTATCTATTTTTCTTGATTTGATTTTTCTTTTTCTTTTTCTTTCAGATAATAAAGAGGCATATAACAACTATGTTATAGGCCTAGAACATTGTAGAAAGAATTAGAAGAAATGACATCAAGATATATGTCTATGTCATATTAACCTCATGGTATATTTATGAATGGTATATGAACCTTAGAATAGAGTTATTTATTATTAGTATAGACCATGTGTAAATATTATATATAATGTAAAAATACATTGGAGACTTCTTGTCAAGTTTTCTTGTGATCCTCATAAAACTCTATGCTTATAAGACTACTTAGTGATCTATTGACCATCTTGGTTAAGTGGTTGTCACAACACTTAGGAGTAGTGATTGGGCCAGATGAAATCAAGATGGAAGAAGATAAAAATAAAAGAAGTATTAGATTGGCCAATGTCTAAAGGGGTTAAGAACATACAGAAGTTTTTAAAACTAGCCAACTACTATTGGCAGTTCATTAAAGATTTTTCATCCATAGCCAGATCATTGCATAACTTAGTTAAGAAAGATCAGAAGTGAGATTGGATATTAAAGAACTGAAGAAAAGATTTACAAAAGAACCAGTATTAGCAGTACTGGATTTAGATGAAAAAATGAGAATGGAAGTAGATATATTGGACAATGCAATAGAAGGAGTTTTATTGATGGAGTATAAGTATAAATAATGGAAACTAGTAGCATATTTCTCAAAATCTCTCAATAAGACAAAAAAAAACTATGAAATCCATGATAAGGGGATTGGAAAACTAAAGACATTTGTTAGAGGGTCCAGAGTTCAAGTTCAAAGTCTGGACTGATTACAAAATTTTAGAATATTTTATAAAAGTAGAGAAATTAAACAGAAGACAAGTCTATTGGATATTATATCTATCAAGATTTGATTTCATCTTAAAACATGTGCTAGAAACAAAGATGAGAAATACAGATGGACTTAGTAGAAGACCAGACTAGAAAGTAGGAGTAGAAAAATATAATAAAAATCAAAAATTAATTAAAAAAAGAATGGATCCATAGTCTAGCTGAAATAATGATTGAAGGACCTGAAGTAGATATAATATAAATATAAATATAGCTAGAAAAAAAGATGGGAAAGTAGTTAGAGTAGTAGAAGAGATAAAAAAAAGTGGGAGTAAAAGTATTAAGAGGAGATAAATGGCAGGTAGAAGAAGATTTAGTGTTAAAGAAGAAAAAAGTATATATATTAAAGGATGAGGAGTTGAGAGTGGAAATAATCCAGTCACACCATGATGTGCCAGTAGTAGGGCATGAAAAAGATGAAAGACAATAGAGTTGGTCATGAGAAACTACTGGTAGCTAGAAGTTACAAAGAATGTAAGAAAATATGTAAATAGATGTGACTTGTGTCAGAGGATGAAAGTAAACTTTATTACCAAGTTGCTATTAGTAGCAGAAAAATATGCAATTTTGGTAGTATGTAATAGATTGTTCAAGATGACACTTTTGTAGCAACAATAGAAGAAATGATAGTAGAGAGATTGGTGAGACTGTTCAGAGATAACATGTGGAAGTTACATGGGTTGCTAGAGAGTGTGGTATCAGATAGAAAAATACAGTTTGCAGTGGAGTTGACAAAGAAGTTGAATAAAATGTTGGGTATTGAAATGAAGTTGTTGATATCATTCCATCCACAAACAGATAGTCAGACCAAACAAATGAACCAAGAACTAAGACAATATTTATGGTTCTTTTTTGATTATAGACAAAAGAATTGGTCAGAGTAGTTAGTGATAGCAGAGTATGTAGTAAATAACAAGATACATTCAGCAACCAAAGTGTCTCCATTTATGGTGAATTATGGTAAAGAATTAAGAATGGGGATAGATTTAAAACAAAAAAAAAGTAGAGAAGGCAATGGAGTTTGCAGAAAGTACAAAGAAGATGTAAGAAGAGAAAGCACAAGAGAAGATAAAGTGACAAGCAAATAAGAGAAGAAGAGAAGCTGAGGAATGGAAGAAGGGAGATAAGGTAATGCTGAGTATAAAAGATTTAGTGTTCAAGAAAAGACCAGCAAAAAAATTAGTGGATCAATATATAGGTCTATATTATCAATGAGGTAGTATTTATGTCAGGCACAGTTCACACCGGGATGGAAGTCCACAAGATGGACTCAGACTTGTGCAGACTTGTGGAATGACCTTGGCTTCAGCTTATGTGCTGCACTGTCTGTTTGCCATGTGGTCACAACTTCAGATGGTAGGAAGAAGTCCAAATGGGAGTGAGTGCTGATAAGGTGTGTCACCATTGAACACTGGAGATCAAGTTCAATAAGAATTATCTTCATTGATTATCAGACTAGCAAATTACAGTATGACTACTAGTCTTATATACAAACAGATATTATAGGAGATGCTTGGGATTTCAGTAGTAAAACTCCTATTACCCCAAGTGGAGGTTTTAGTGTTGAGACACTAACAGGGGTAGCTCTGTCATGGAAGACCGAGTTGAATAGGAGTATCTCCGCTGTGGAAGGTAGGCTTGTATAATTTGGAGATGATATCACTGTAGGGATGTAATTTCTAGATGGGTGGACTTGCATATGACAATCTACCAATGCAGTCAAATTATGACTGCTAACTTCAATGAGAATATATCTATATATGGTTATGAATGTTAGCTAAGTAATGAGATACAGAGAATAAGTAAAGAGACAGAAAGTAGAAGAAGTAAAACCAGTAAAGGTGGATGGAGTTAAGAAGTGGAAAGTAGAAAAAATATTAAATAAAAGAAAAGTACAAGAAGTAATTAGTACAATAAAAGGAGTTTACAGTAGAAAATAATATATGAGAAAGGGAGAAGGACTTGGAAAATACAAAGAAAGCAGTGGTAGAATTTGAAAGAAGACTAAGTGCAGAAGTTAGAACACAAGAACAGTTGAATAAAGTGGAGGAAAAAGATTTCAGGAGAGAAGAGTTACTAGAAAATTATATAGCAAAGATGTTATATGAATAAGATAACAGAAAGTTTGAAGAGGAGTATTTGAAGAAGTTGGAGAAAAACTGGTAAAAATGGAAGTTAGTTTCTTTAGAGAAGAAATCTTGAAGAAGGGTAATATCAGAGTTGAAGATAGTAAACTTTATTTTATTTCTTCTCATTTTCATTTTCATTTATTTTCATATTTTGGACTTAGTGTTAGGGTTATGGTATGATATCACAACTATTATATGTCACATGGAAGGACATCAAGAGTTCTAGAATAATAATATCATATTACATGTCAATAGCATATAATATGTATGGCCTTTAAAATAGGTTAGAATTTGTATTATACAGACTACTAGCTTAGCATATATAAAGGTAGATACATTATACTTGGAACTCTATCAAGTTTTCTTGTGTTAATCCTAATACAAGGTTTCTTTGTTGACTTAATACTTTGAGTTTTTAATTATAACAATTTATAGCAATCAAGGAGGAGGTTTTCCAGTCTTAATATGACATATAATAGACATGAAAATGCTTGTCAGGAATTACAAAGAATACATCAGAATACACAAATATTCTTTGATAATCTACTGCCTAGAATAATAAGAATAAATAAAGTTGATTATCTATATAACTCATGCAATAAAATCATTGAAATAAATAGGATTTCATATAATATTTAGTGGTAAGGCTAATGCCCAATCATTATTGATGATAACAAGAGTAGAATAGACACTTTACCTCCTACAGGTAAATTAGCTGAGCCAGTTATCACTAGCTACTTAACTCATCTTGCAAAAGAAAAGAAGCAGAGCAAATTTGCTTTCTCTTAACACTATATATAACAGAGTCTTTTCCAATTCCCAAAAACCTTAGAGATATTGCTAAATTTCTAGTTGACATTCAAAAGAAGTGGCTTGAGTTCTATCTTAAAGAGCTTAAATTACTCAAAGATGGAAATTTTCATAAAGTTGTAGACCTTACTAAGAGATAGAAAGCAAAAATCCTTTCTCAGATCAAAGGAATCAACTTTGACAAATTATTCTCTCTAGTTGTCTGCTATGAGATGGCATACCTGTTTCTAGCTATTGTTGTTCTTGAAAATTCATAATATTGATATAAAAACTGCCTACTTATATAGTAATCTGGATGAGAAAATTTATATGGAGCAGTCCAAAGATTTCAAACTACCTAACAAAGAAAAGAAAGTCTGGAAATTCTACAAAGTATTATATAGTCTTAAGCAAGCTAGCTTCTCTTGATAGCAGACTATTACTAAGTCAATGCTAGCTCTTGTCAGAATTGTAAGTGATGGACTTGATTTCATTTCATTTTACTTTTTTTTCTTTTTCTTTTCTCATTTTCTTTATGAGTTTCATTTTACTTTTCTTTATTCTTGGACTTGGACAAAAGTGTGATGGAGACATAACACCTGTCACAGTTATGCAATCATATAATACAGAGAAGAACATAAAAGGTTCTAGAGCAGATAAAATCATACAGCATAGTAACAATATATTGGTCTTGTGGAAAGCACATGTACTTTAGGGTAGGTTAGTTATAGTGTGCACACAGATCATGATCTGTGGTATATAAGGTAGATTACTTTGTATTTGGAACTTTATTGAGTTCTTTTGTATTACTCAATACAAAAGTTGTCTTTTATCTTTACTCAAGAACTTAAATTATAACAGCTCTAAGATTTAAGCAATGTAAATCTAATGCTGGTATGTACTATTTCATTCATGAAAAGACTAGAAAGCTTGTTATAGTGATTGTCTATGTCAATGATATCTGCTTTATAGGTCCAAAAAATTTTCTACTCCTCTTAAAGTTAAAGCAAAAATTTATAACAAAATGGAAATGTTGTGATTTTAAAGAGGCCAAAGAGTTTTTTGAGATATACATAAGTTGTAATTGCAAGAATCAAAATTTTTTTGTAGGCTAATCTAAGTACTTGGACAAAGTTCTAGCATGCTTTAACATGACAACTAACCCAACAAGTATTCTACTATTATTAGGCTATATGTTTAATCCTAATAATAAGTAGTACAACTCCAGTTTTCATCAAAAGCATCAGTAATTAGTTAAATCTCTAATATATCTAATAATTGACTCATATTTAGATATAGAATTTACTATAGTCAAGCTTACTCAACAGATAGTAAATATTATAATCTTAAGTCTAAAGAGTTTAGATAAAAGAATGACTTTAGATTAAGAGAACTTGATAGAGTTCTAAGTACAAACTAGTCTATCTTATATACCACAGACCATGGTCTGTGTGCACACTACAACTACCTTATCCTAAAGTTCATATGCTTTTTATAAGGCCAATATATTATTATCATGCTATATAATCTTATTTGTTTCAGAACCTTCTTTGACCTTTTTTGTGTCATGTGATGGTATGACAGTTGTGACTGTGACAGTTATGTCACATTAAAACCCTAACCCTAAGACAAAAATAAAATAAAGTGGAAATTAAATTAAAAGAAAAAAGAAAAAAATAAAATAAATAGAGTTCATAGTTTGCAACTATGACAGTAAATCTCTTAAATAAATATTATTGAGCTGGATTGTACCTCTATGGATACTTGCTTAATACTTACAAGTATTAGATAGTTTATGACAAACTTAGCAATAAGTCTATTATAGTATATTGTCAGAATTGAAGATAGTAAACTCTAATTATGAAGGATGATGGTTTAGTATGATGTCACATGTTACATGTCACAGTCACAGTCATGATCACCCAATCATGTATGACAGAAAAGTTTAGAACAATAATATTATATAATATATGTGATATATGTTGATCTCATAGTATATATATATCTCTTCAGGATAGACTAGGATAGTGTGGTACAAACCATGAGTAAAACATATATAAGGTAAACATACTGTACTCAGAAGCTTTACCAAGTTCTCTTATGTAAAATCCCATACAAGATTCTTCTTGTGACTAGCTTTAAGGTCTCAAGTTTATAAAATATACTCTGACTCAGACTAGGTACAAAATCTAGATTCTTGTAAATCTATAACTGGTTACTTTACTCTCGTAACTTGTAGAGTAACATTATGAATGAGTTACTAACAAAAGTATTACAAATAAAATACTCACTGGTTGTGATATTTGAACTGAATAGTGTTCCAGGAGTTCAGTATAAGGATGTGATGATGATAGATGATGGAAAGTATCAACAAGAATAATTAATGTTGTTAAGTCTAAGGTCTAGCCCTCAGACACAAAGATATATATACAAAAGAGTAATGGTCCATGTGCAAGCTGTTGCCATCACATGATCAAAACTTGTACCTGATAGGAGCTGTCATCTGTCATAGTAGCTGTCAGGCTAATTTTAGAAGGTAACTAATTATGTTACTAGATTGATATGCTTGTATCTCTACCAATACTTATTGCTTTGAGATGCATCATATATCATTGGAAACAGATTGATAAGCACTTTCCAATGCAAGTTCAATCATGTGAATACATTCAGCTATTCATGAGACATTAGCAGACAAAGCTTTTACAGCTACTGATGGCCTGATATCTCAGTCATTTGTTGTCACTTTTGTACATTCCACATATGTGTGGATAGCCCTCATTTGGAGCTTTTCAGCATAACTTAGTTTGTGAAGATTGGTCCACTGGTTGTGGAGATACAAATTGAATGAAGTTTATGACAAAAAAACAATAGTCTTGTCTTTAACTGAGACTAAGTATATTGTCCTTTCTAATTGTGGCCATCAACTTGTCTAGACAAGGAACTTCCTTAATGAGGTTGGTTTTAATGTTCCAACTTCTTATCTCTATAGTAATAATCTTAGTATAATTTTTTAGTAATTCAATCTTATATAAGAGAAGTACTCCAAACACATCAATATTTACTATTACTATATAAGAGATTTAATTAAGAACAAATATATCAAACTATATCATATTAATAAGTAAAAAATCCTACTGATATATTAACTAAAAATCTTGGTTATAAGTAGTAAGGTGTAATATCGCCAATATTAGAAGATAGTATTAGTTTTGATTGATTTTCAGAATGAGGTTTACAGTGTAACTACTAGCTTATATACTAAGTATTTTACCTAGAATAGCTATCTATGAATGAAGACTATAAGCAAGTTATCCTAGTTCTGGATGGTCCTTGGATGTCAGAGTGGAAATCTATAGAGTTGTCAAGAAGACTAGTAAGAATGTTCAAGATAGAATAGAGAAGGTGATTTATACTGGAGAAGGTCTGGAAGTACAGATAATTTGAAAAGTGTTATCCATGGGTTGGGATCAATGTGACCAGATCAGGATGTGATAGTGAGTAACAAGACTAATAGGAAGTTGATAAGTGGCTTTCTTACTATATTATATACTATATTATATAGTAGTCCTGTTGGTTGTGTTGGAAGGAATAGAGTGCGCAGCAGCATGATGCAGTATAGATAACTGGCAACCATTTATCTATAGTATATACTTTTATGAAGAGCTGAAAGAGAGCAACGAAAAACAATAAGTTATATTGTCCAAAGATGAACCTAACTATATAAATTTTTCTATTGACTACCTAATTAGGACTATGTGCTTACTAATTGGAGTGCTTTACAATACTCCTTCTTACTTAAGGCTTTAGCTGTTGAGTGATAAAGATATAAGTAAGTGAGTGCAGAGTATTTTTAAGCTAAGAAATAAGCAGAAATGACTAAACAGAACTTGGCCAAGGTTTTTAGTTAGAATATCAGCAAGGTTCCCTTTCCTGTCAATATAATATGGTTTAACTATATAGTATTAGATTCCCAGAAAAGTAAGCTAAGATTATCACTATAAATATGAGGAGTTAGAAAATTAAAACCAACCTTATTGATATGACCTTCTATACAGGCAAGCTAACAGCTACAATCAAAGAGAGTCATATATTCAGTCTCAGTTGAAAACAGAGCTACTGTTTTTTGCTGGCAACTCATCCAGAATATTACTCCACAAGCTATTAAAGTAAAGTAGCCAGTTATAGATTTATATGATTCTGGATCTTGTATCCAATCTGAATCAGAATAAGCTACAATAGACATATTGCTAAGTCTATTATAGACTATATAATACTTGCAAGTATTAAGCAAATATCTACAAAGATATAATCCTGCTCGATAATGCTTATTTAAGAGATTTTCCATCTGTTAAGCAAGTTTGACTACAGCAAATCCTATGTCAGAACATGAGCCAATCATCAGATATATTAGAGATCCAACTATTTGCTAGTACTTTTGATGGAAATTGGAATCACACTATTTATCATTGGGTTTAAACATATAGTTCAATGAGAGTAGAGTACTTATTAGATTGGTTGTTACATTAAATCATGTTAGAAATTTGTTTAAGTTTTCAGACTGGTCTACAAAGATCTTTTGACCTTTATGGTTACAATTTATACATATCCCAAGAAACTCTTTAGTTTTTTTAAGATTACAGCATTTCTATTTCATCATAAATTTTTACTTCAACTCTAAGAAGACTAGGAAGTATTTTGACCTATGAAGCAAACATTATCAACATAGACAATCGTTATAACAAGCTCTCTAGTCTTTTTGTCAATAATGTCAGAGTTGTGAACAATAGACTTGGTTTTATTTTATTTTATTTTTAGATCTCTTTACTTTATTTTTATTTTTATTTTTCTTTACTTAAACATAGGCAAAGAAGACAAAAGGTGATGTCACAGGTCACAGTCATGGTCACACCCTCATGTGACATGATAGAACAATATAGAAAGTTCTAGAAATAATGATGTCATACAGCATGGCTAACATATATCAACCTCAAGATGAACATATGATCATTAGGGTAGAGCTAAAGGAATGTAGCATGAACCATCAGTAGTTTGTATATAAGATAGATATCTTGTACTTAGAAATTCTATTGAGTTCTCTTGTATTACTCAATACAAGAGTGTATCTTTTGCTTAATACAGAAGTCTAAGTCATAACAAATAAAGTAATATACACTAGTATTGGATTTGCATTTTTTAAATCCTAGAGTTAACATTAACTTAGTCATAGTCCACCACCAAGATAAGCTAGCTTGCTTAAGGTTATACAGTGTTTTGTAGAGTCACCAGACTTTCTTTTCTTTATCAGGTAGCCTAAAACCTTAAGGCTGCTTTATATATATTTCTTCATCTAGATCACTATAAAGATAGGCAGTTTTTATATCAACACTATAGATATTCCAATTTTCAAGGGTAGTAATAGCTAATAATAAGCATGCTATCTCATAGTAGACAACTAGAGAGAATAATTTATCAAAGTCGATTCTCTCAATCTGAGAAAATCCTTTTGCAACAAGTCAAGATCTGTAATGACCATCAAACTTAATGTTGAATACCCAGCAATTCTTGATCACTTTTCTTTTCTTAGAAAGGTCCACAACTTCATAGACATTTCTATTCTTAAGTAATTTCAGCTCCTCAAGATAAGACTCAGGCCACTTCTTTTGAATATTAGCTGATAATCTAGTAACATTTCTAAGGCTTTTGGGAATTGGGTAGGACTCTGTTGCACAATGTGCTAAGAGAAAGCAAATTTTCTCTATTCTCCCTTTTCTTGCAAGATGTGCTAAGTAGCTAGTGATAGCTGGTTCAGCTAATTCATCTATAGTGTCACAAACTTCATTCAGCTTGTATCTTCACAACCAGTGGACCAATTTTTTTACAAAATAAGTTGCACTGAAAAGCCCCAAATGAGAGCTATCTGTATATATGTGAGATGTGCAAAAGCAACAACAAACAACTGAGATATTAAGTCATCAGTAACTATAAAAGTTTTATTGGCTAATATTTCATGAATGGCTAGACAGATTCACACAATTGAACTTGCATT
>Ga0157363_1001194_pt1 | contig 21352 bp, 19 predicted proteins | sample AttsexASBM1_FD_111477 | JGI IMG/M metagenome (GOLD analysis project Ga0157363, IMG submission 111477) | Fungus gardens microbial communities from leaf cutter ant in Ribeirão Preto, State of São Paulo, Brazil - Atta sexdens ASBM1 | ecosystem: Host-associated > Fungi > Mycelium > Unclassified ... | reverse complement strand
TAAAAAATGTAGTTCGATACAGATCGGGTTGTCACAAATTCTTCACCTAAAATTTCTTAACTTTTGAATTCGAAAAAAATTTTTCATAATTTTTTCTGATTTCAATAATATTTTGAAATTCTTGTATTTTCATCCTAAATTGGGAATCGAATAATTTATTGAGAGGACAATTTAACAGAGTAATATAAGTCATTATTAATAATGACATCGCTTCTATTTAATTGCGTGTGATGTGACGCATATTAAATTTTCCTTGAAGCCAAGAATTTTTATGTTCGTTAGCAAATTTTGCCAAATTCCCTGAGTTTTTCCTGATTTTTCTAACAGCTGTCAAGTTTCCTGATTTCCAGTTTCATGAGAACCTTGCAGATCTGAAAATAATTTTGTTGGACCATCACCATAATTATTTCTCATCATGTTTGAAATTCTTATTTAATTATTTTGATGCAACAAGATTATTTTCAGATCTATATCTAGTTAAATTTTTAAATGTAATTCAGTCAAATTGTTCTTTGCATATAGCGTAGAAACAAACAGAAATTTAAAAAATGAAAGCTGATCATGACGGTATCCAAGTTTCAATTTTTACGCTCGTGAAAATAAAGTTCAATCGAGGAAGATGGCTCGGTCGGAATCTCTTGGGAGACGTATTACGGCGAAATTAGGCGAAAATATGCAGGGAAAAAACGAGAAGAAGCATATAAAGGCAGTATGTAGTTCCCTCGCGCGATTTCTTCGATTTCGCGGAAGTTCTCGAATTTCGGCGCGCGTGCAACTGAATGCAATCTTCGGCTGGCATCGATACACCCGTCGTTCTTCTCGCTTGATATCGGGCTGAGGCATCGCCGGGAAACACTATGCTGACAAAACGAATGCGTAAAGTGAAGTGGTTCGGTGGCTGCACGTTTTACTCCATACATCAAAATGTCCATTTCTGGTTTCTTTTATAAAGAATTTATGACCGTTTTTAGTGGAATTTTAAGTAGTTTGTTAAAAAGTCGACATGAGTTTATTCCTCCTAAGATTAAATAGTTAGTTCCATCTAGTCCTACAAGACAAGATATTACTCAAGTTTTAATTAAATAATAATTATAGTTCCTTTGAGAAATATACTAGAAGCTTCTAAGAGAACATATTAACATGATTAAATCATGTAATGTATATGTAAATATAGATAAATATCGCACTCTTAAAGGCTACCAATAAAAAAAAGGCATAAGTTATAAAATGATTAAAATGAATCGCAGTAATAAAATCGATAAGAATTTGCGAACTGCTTTCTCGATCGTTTCCGCCATTTAACAATAATAATTTATTCTATTAATTATTACAGCGAAATATGTTGTAACTTCAAGTTCTTACAACACAGAATGTAAATCGTGATCACTTTACGTCAGTCTGTCATATCGCCCGGTGTTTTACGTCAGACTGCGACATCATCACGAGGGACAACCCTTCGCACTCGAGAATATCGCGATAACGATCGATTGATACCGGAATTATGAATCGAGCACGAGGCCATCACGGGATCAAAGATAACGACCGTAATCGCCATAATCAATTTCCGCAACATTAAATTATTTGAGTGCAACGGCGCGCGAACACGAGAGAAAGCCTGGCGATCGTTTATTTTTTCTTCGCGAACGATTATTCCCCGCGAGATATTACCGCGAGATTCGGCGACTGTTCTCTTACAGCCACAAAGTAATTCGATGCAGTTCCTTCTCTCTCTTTCGTTCTGTCTCCTTCCTCCCTCGGCCTTCCTCTCTCGATTTCTCCTGCTATCTACAGCTCGCTCCCGGCCGCTCCGTCGCGGCAGTATATCAACAATGATAGTTATACACGTACGTTATAATCGTAAATTAGCCGCGGCAACATAATATATTCGTGGGCTGGTTGGTTCGCGCGTATCTGTTTTATGCGGTTATTATATATGACAGCAGCAGTCATACCTGTATGCCTATCCCCCTCCCTTCCCCGTCACTGCTTTCGCTCGACCTTTTCCCTCTTCTCTCCTGATCCCTTTGCTCTCGTCTTGCCAGCGCCTCATTCTCGACCGAAGGGATCCTTGCTTGATGAAGAAGTGTTCTTCGATACCTTTCTTCGTTACCTTTCTGTACTTCTTAATGGACGATGCTTATCTATGTGATATTAAATATAACGGGGGTGCGAGGAGAATGCGATCTCTTTGGAACGTCTTAAATTAAGTCTCCGGAAAGTGCGCGATGTTCGATTCGCGTTGGTTTAATTCGTTTAGTTCTTATTTATAATGATTTTATGCATGATCTTAAGTATTGCGAATTATTGTAATAATTGTATGTATTGCGGATGATATGTAATGCATCGTGCAATTAATAAAAATACAAGAATATAAAGGCAATGATATCGGAAAGATTATTATAACTTTTCGTTATAATTATAATATAAAGAAAAAATTAAAATTGCGAGATATTGAAATCTAAATAGAGATTCGAAATTCTCTATTAAGAATTATAAAATTATTATTATAAATTTAATTATTAATATCCACAATATTATATTTCTGAAGAATAAATAAAATTTTTTTTCGATCTATTCTTCTTAAATTTCATTATAGATTTATTATTACTGTCAGATTTATTATTACAGATATTTTCTTTGAATATTTGTTTCCTAAATTTTTTTCCTAAAAAGAATAATATATAGAAAAAAATTAAAGAATCACGTATTAAAATTAGGATTGAGTAAGTTAATGTTTTTTTTTAATTGAATAAAGTTAAAGTTAATGGCTTTACAAAATTAATAAAGTTAAGTTAAAAGTTGAAGAAATAAAAAATTAACTTAACATAAGTTAAGTCAATATTGAATTAACTTAAGTTAAAAAAAAAGTTAATTTTGAAAAAATTATTTTTTAGATCAAAATGTCCTAATTTTTCTTAAAATGAGATTAAATAACTACAATACAGATTAATAAATAAATTAAATTTTTAATTTTTTTATTCATATGTAAGTGATATAAGTATATAACACATAATTATATAAGTTATATAACTTTAAAAAAACAGCCAGCACATAAAGGAGATACACGATCAATGATTACTTTTTAAGTCTTAAGCCATAAGAAAGTGACCAATTACAATCGAATGCGAGAAGAATATTTGACTGTAATTGATCAATTTTTTATGACTTAAGACTTAAAACACCTATTATAGATCCGAACTAAGTAATAATAAACCAATCAGAGAGCTATATTAGCATCTTAAAAAATTATTTAAGGTTTTAAAATATAAACAGATTATAAATATACGCCCTTAGTCTTATTATATCTTATTATTTTTCTAAGATATTTAAAAGAGATAAAAAAATTGTTTAAAAAAAAAGTTAAAAAGTTAACGTTTAAAAGTAATTTAGTTAAGTTAAAATTTAGTTAAGTTAAAATTTAATGCATTTAAAATTAACTAAGTTAAAGTTAACTAAGTTAAAAGTTATTAATTTTTTAACTTTTTTTTTAACCTTTAACGTTTTAATTAGTTACTACCCAACCCTGGTTAAAACTATGTAGAATTCACCGCGTGGGTATCTTTCGCTTTCCATCTTCAGAAAAAAATGCATCGCAAATATGATATCATCTTACTATAAATGTCATGTAAAGTTATGTTTTGCGTTTCAAAAATTTGGCGACGTAGTTAATAACGAAATCAGATGTTCATGATTAACAGAAGTGAATAATTATACGTTGTATGGTGGGTCGCGAAAATGGCGCGAGACATTAACAATAAAACGCAACTTATGCGGACGGCTGTTAATTCAAAAAGCTCGTTGGCGGCGCCGAGATTATTTCCTCATTTAAAGTTACATGAAATACACACACTTTTTGTGTCGCGCTTTCCTCTCTCGACCGGAATTTTCTCCTCTTTCATTTCGACCAGCTGATGCTTATCGGCGCAAGAGGGAAAAAGAGACATGAATGCGTGCGATTCCGAGTAACAGACATTGATGTAATCGGATATACCTGTAAAACGAGACTTTTAATGCCATGAGATTGACGTAGAAATTATCATCCAAATGATTATCTTGTGAGGTACTAGTGAACATCTCTCATGGAAGTTATTAACATAGATATAGTCAATTATCAATGATGTTCTCTTAATTTACGTTACTAAATTTTAAATACTAATTATGTTCAAATGTGAGGCACTTTCGATAGCGTTAAAGTTTTACTTCACTAAGAAGTGTTAAAACTTAAAAATAGATTTTCAATATTATTAAGTAAGAGACACGTCAATTATGTATTAAAGACAAAAGTCCAATTATTGACTTTTATGAGATCTACAAATATATAAATTGTTTGTCAAAAAATTAAAATTCGTTTCTTGTTATCATTATCATTTTTATTCATGATTTCATTTTCCTGTTTTCTCGAACAGATGTCTTTAGAAGTTTCTTTAAAAGACGATCTAACAATATTCTCTAGTCGGAAGTTTCAGTGACGGATTCGTGACGAGAAAAATCGTTCGAGACTTGTCAAAACAAGAAAAACCTGACCCATGTCGAACCATCGTTGACAGCCATATCGCTTTGCTGAAACTTTAAAACTATCCCGACGATACTGTTCTTCCTCTGACAGTTTTTCTATCGACGGAAACGAGAAAAGGAAGATCATTCTTCTTTAAAGATGCAATGCAGTTATCAAAGAACTAAAAATAATAAAAATCAATAGATAAAGTAACCCGTAAATGTTTCTATTAAATATAATAATTCCATTTTATAATATTTTATCAAGATTTAATAAAACTTAAAAACTTATTTTTTTAAATCAATTTATATTAAATTGAAACAATAATAATCATTCTCTTTTATAATTAATTTATTTTTTTTATATTTTAGAAAAGAACTAATATCTATTATATGTTATATTTCGATTACATTATAATTTTTATTTATAAGAGAAAGAAATATAAGAGAAAGAAACCTCCACAGAAAATGGTTAAAATCAACGCAAATGCGATATTTTTTTGCAAAAGTGAATCAAGTGAAGAGGAAAAAGGTACAACAACGTTTCTCAATTCGGTATTGACATGTAACTGTCATTCATCGAGCTTACCGCTATCCCCGACGATCTTTCTTGTTGCCCCTGTCGACCGGTTACCGCTGAACCCAACTACGTCGAACCGTCTCGCGACCGCTTCCAATTGCAATCATTGCAGCAAAAAGATGACGCGGCACGCCTTTGGGTCGATTTTCTGATCGCTACATCGCGTCGGTGAATCGCTCTATTTTCGCGACGATCGAGCCATCTTTTTGCATCACTGTTTTTTTTCATTTTCTTCGACGTTCTTCCTGTCTCGCGTTTACCGAGTTTAGCCATTTTAAGCGACAGCAATAAATTTATTTACGTTTTGCGGTACAGAAAGCTGTGCGGTCTCGTTTTTACGAGCAAGAATAATTTTAGAAGTGAACATGCGGAGCTTATCTTATTTAGTCAAGAGATGAGTAAAACTATTTAGTCGCACATAAAAATCAATTTGCTTAAATTGATTGTAAGTCTATTATTTTCTAAATATAAAAGCAATAAAAATGTAAATATTACAATATATATATCATCGTTAAATTATAATTCTTATTATATTATTTTTTATTATATTATTTTATTATATTATTAATAGAAGAATCTCTCGTTATTGTATGATGAATAAAAAATACAAATCTAGTATATCTCAAAGAGATATATTAAATACACATTTCCATGCACTGAAAGAAACATGTATCTACTTAAATTTTAATAAATTTTCGTTTATACTAGCTGAATATTTATTAAATGTAAATACATTTATTTGATACAAGAACTGTTAATTTGATTTAACTGTCATTTTTTAAATTAAATATTTATTTATCATAAATGTTAAGTTGATACTATTTAAATAAATATTTATTAAATTTTGGTATATCTTTTCTCAGTGTAACAATGATTTTGGCAGTCGGTAGTCGCAAAATAACCACTACGAGACCGAGGAAGAAAGACAGCGAACTTCGCTGGGCGTGAAGAGCAGCCGCAGGCTATTAAGACGTTCGCGTCAAGATAAAAGGAAGTTGTCGAGTCGGTAGGAGCAAGAAGAAGAAGAAGCGGCAGTAACGGGGATAAGAAGAGCGAAGACGAAGAGAAGAAGGGACTTGGACGAGACCGCGGATAAACGGGCCATGGTAGAATTTCCACCGGAGGAGACAAGAGAAACAAATAAATAGGATGAGAGAGGGGTTGAGAGGACGATAGAAAAGGCCGAGAAGGCGAAAGGAGACAGAAGAGGCCACCATTAAAATGAAAAATGACGTTCTTGCTGACATCCCCGCGACGATCTCACTTACTACGCTCTCAGTAGTTACATTCCACCCCTCTGGGCAAGCAAACAGCCGCTCTTCTCCTTTCCCCTCTTGAAATTATTGGTGATTTTTTAAATCTGTTAAACAGGCCTCTTCGACCGCAGTCCCCTTTTTCGTTTCGTGCTCTTTTTCCCGCTTGATGACTTTCTCTGTCTCTCGTTTACTTGGTCGGATTTCACCCTTGAAGCGGCCTCTTTTTACCCCTGGAGCTTCAATGCTCCCCAACGAAGGGCTCGTTCGTCCCCGGCAACCGCTTAGCACCTTGTTATTTATTTTTCAAACTTTTCATGTTTCGACCGGTTTTGTCATGTATTTTCCTTTCATATCCAGTGATCCAATTCCAAAAGTGACAAGGAGGAACATAGCCATTTTTGAGATACTCAAGAAATTATTCGTTAACAAAATAGGAATGTAGAAAAAATGCAAGTATTATTAAAATAATCTTATGCAAACGTTAATAAAATTATTCTTATGTAATATATAATTATTTAAAGAACTTTTTTTAAAAAGAGATAAAGAGAGTAATTTTTTAATTGAATTTTTTAAAATTTTAAATAAAGAGCAATAAATTAAACATTTAATAGACAATATATATTACAAAAAATTGAATTTTTGCTACAGAAAGATTAATTGCGAAAATTTCTGTAGATAAACAGCGATACAGAGAATCAACGTTTTGAAGGTGATAGTATATATTAATTCGCGCGCGGGCCAAAAATGGCGGCGAGTCGTTTGAAACAATATTCCGGACCCCCGAGTGATTAAGGTAATACCGCGTTCTCTTTCACCCCCGCAGTAAAGTTTCCATCCCTTACTCTCCAAGAGCTCCGTGAGCTTGCTCACCGTTTAAGCGGCAGGCCGGCAAGGAACATCTCCGGCTTCATGCTCATTCGCCGGAAGATTAGCCACCCCACCTCGGATCTACGGCCATTTAAGCGAGCAAACTTCTCCAAACGAAGCCATGATTGCGAGTCTCACTTTCGAGAGAATAAATTGGCCGTTTCTCCTCTCATCTCCGTCAAACTTTCCTATGGATTTCAAACTCGCCGCTTTCTCTAAGAAAAGAGACTTGTGCTCTGTCTTCCTGGCATAACAATCATCTATATTTATCTATTTTACTTTAAAATTGAATAGTAATAAATTATATAGATATAATTTTACACAAATAAAAATAAAGAGAAGTGCACAAATATTTTATGGACATTTTTCATCAATTCTGTCAATGGTATAACTATAAAGAGGAACGGAAATTTGCTAAAATAATTATATTACATTGAAATAAGGAATTAATAAAAAAACAATAATTAAATTAAATTAAATATTGATCCTGCAAATTTTTTATATTAAATTAAAACTATAACCCATTTGCACACATTTTTCTCTTTGCGATTTTTGCACATTTGACATTGCAATCAATTCATCGATTTTACATACCTACTCTCGTGAAAAAATAATACAAAAAAATATATCATGCTCTAGTTGTCATTTGTACAAAATGTACTATAAAATTGTATTAACGTCACAGCACGTGCATAAATATTTTTTGAATAATTTTTTGACTGGGAAAAGAGGTCTTCTGAGACCCAGGGAAACTAATTCGACCAGAGATATCCCGGACGGATAGGTCGGGAGTAATGACATTCGGCGAGAGTTCGGAGGAGGAGGATAAAGAGAGGAAGAGAGAAGAGCGAGAAACACTGTCAACGCTCCATGTGTCACTCATGTCGCTCCCTTCGGCTCCTCTCTGTTGTTCCGCCGCTTCTGCTACTCCACTTAGCTGACAGTCCGACCTGTCATTCCCTCTGTTCCGCCTTGTAACCGACACCCCTCGGTTTCTCGTTATCGTTGTCGATTGAGAAAAAAACCGGAAACATTTAGAAAATTTGAGTCCAACGAGAAAAAACGTGATCTCATTTTTTGATCTCTCAATTCATTAAATACGTTGATTTTAAACTAATTTTTCAAAAATAAACTATTAATATTTATATACCTACTTGTCGCAATTCCATATTTCTCATTAGTTCTAGCAGAATCTTATACTCTATAATACAATCATTTTCAACCAAAGTTCCGATCGTTATATGTATTTTTAATTAATTTTATAACAATTTTTGTAACACGACACTTTCCTTCCAAGTGTACTGGAATCAGGTATTGAAAAATCAAAATTTTTAGATAGGTCACTCAAATTGATTGCTAGAATGTCAAAATTTTGATAATCTAACTAAATTATTTTCAGATCTGTATCTAGCTAAATTTTTAGATACTCTAACAAAATGGTTCTTTCCGTATTTTATTTGATAAAAATAAAAATGCGAATAAGAACACACACAATTAATTAATCCCGATTATCATCGTTATCGTTGTTATAATTGCATATGAAGGCAATCATTCACAGTTGATACATTTCAGCGTGTGGAGTCCTTAATTTGCATCGATCGATCCTCACAACCGCAGACGATAATTCCCGATAAGTCCCACCAGTTACAAGAACTCAAATGCGAACACATGAGACCGGTTAGGACTGAATACAGAGAAAGAGAAAGAGAGATAGAGAGAAAAAAAAAGGACCGATATCCATTCGTGTCAGTGGGGTGAGTACAATGGCGGATCTTGTACGAAAAGTCTGATTTATCACTCGCCATCGCCCAAGGGATATTTGTATTGGGAGACGTAACGAAATGCGACATAATAGCTCGCAGTGGATCCCCGGTCCATTGTAGCCTTGTAATAGCGCGACAAGACCACTGACACAGGGTGAAACGGGGTGAACGAGGGGTATGTTTGATTTACCATTAATTCCGCAATATATCGCGCGTGATTTCCCGTTGAAGCCCATCTTTTCGATCGCATGGTGTATTTTTGAGTTTCGAAAGACATCAATTATATCATGGGACGATTAGTTGCGAGTGCAACAATAATGTAACAGAATAAGTATGCCAAAGTCATGAATTTTAATTATAATTTTTCTTTCAAGTTTTTGTCACTAAAATTAAGATGTGAAGGACTAGCGATAATTTTCATATCATGTATGATATTGTTAATAATTTCTAATTTCATCGATAACATGGCACTATATAATGTAGTTATTAAACATTTTCAGTTTGGGATACATTAAACGATATCTATAAATCTTGGTAAATTTTTGACGAATCACATCGGCAAAGCGCGAAACGGTGCTAAAAATTGTCGCGTAACAGTAACAATAATTTTCGGGGATAATCGCTACGCGCGAGCAAATCGAGATATTGCGTTCCGAAAAATCGCATGGCTTTTGAAAACATGATAGTCGCCGCACGTGTAACAGGGATTCGGTATCCCGGTGCTATTCCCGGATATGAAAGGAACATAGTAGAATGAAAAAAAAAACCATTGACAACGGGGTAGATTACACAACGCGGAGTAAATACCGCCGATATGTCGCGGAGCTGTCGCGCAAAACACATATATGCATATATAAATCTATATATATACACACACACACACACACACACACACACACACACACACACACACACACACACACCCTACACACACACACACACACACACACACATACACATACACACACACACATACACACACGTACATAATCTTTCCAATAATGTTGTGTAAATTTAATAAAGATTCTATATAATTACAAAGCAATAATTATATATAGAATAATAAACATGCGTGTGTATTAATTTCAGGCATATAAAGTAAGACAATTTTACGTGTTACACCTAATATAACAATGAACATTGCCTGCAAAAGGTTATTTGTTGTGCTATCGAAATATCGAGCCGGAGTTATAAATGCTACTACGCGACGATATTGGAGTCAGAATTTTTCGACAATGGTGACGAGTTGACCGTATCTCGTTGTATTTTAATGTCATTCCAACTGTGTTTTCGTTGGCATGGAGATATCCTGCTGCGCCTGCAGGATTAACCGATTACACACTCGTTCATCCTCACCCGGACTTATGCGAGAAATCTTCATTCGAACTAATTTCTCTTTCTTTTATACATATAATATTTGATAGCAATGCTGATTATGTGCTTCGATAATGTTATAATTAAGTTGATCGAGATATGACATAAAATTTTAAGATTTTAACATGATAACAAAAGATTATATTTCCTCTAAAGATTCGCGTACCTCTGAATCATAAAAAAATAATTGGAAAGTGAAATGATAAAAAAGATTTTAGGAGTTTTAATTATCTAATATCTGAACATCTTTTAATTAAATGATTTAATTAAATGATACATATCTTTTATCAACAATATTTATAAGTCATATTTATTTGAATTAAACTTAATGATAAAAATTGTATGATAAAAAATTTAATTATTATTCCAACTTTCATAAACTATTGTTTTGCGCACTAAGAGAAATGAATCAAATGAATTTGTTATAAGAACGAAAAAGGAATAACAAATGTTTAATAAGAAAATGAATCAATCAGTTACTATTGCAATTAATTTCTCATAATGTAATACACGATTTATGATAAATCAAAATAATCAGTATTGCTAATAAATAAAAGTCTATAAAAAAAAAATAGGTTTTGCATAAATTGTTTCTATTATTAATAATTGATTGGAATAACAGACTAATATTAATCATGACAAATTAAAACAATATAATTTTTTGTCTATAAATAATTTGTTAAAAAAGTACTTGTCAAATTAATAAAATCTCTCAGTGCGAATGACACACAAAAATTGTTGTAATATAATAATTCTACGAAATGATTTTTCTCTGATTATTCTTTTTTCTGTTTATATAAATAAATTTTGTTTTTATGTATATTTATTATATCATTTCATAGATTTTATATAATACTTCTATGAAATTATATTTCTACGAAATTATACATAAAGAGGAAATACATATCTTCGATCTATCTATTGAGGTTATCTCTGATATGCGATATAATCTACATCTTTCTGATAATGCATATTTATAAAAACCGCTCCGTCTAACTTTATAATTAGTTATGGCATTTAAATAAGTGAGAAAGGTGTATTAATGTAACAAACGATACATTTTTTTTTTCAAATTCTTAGTTGACTAGACAACAGACTATGAGAGGTAAACACTTAATATATTTTTATAATAATTCATAGATTATCGAATGATGAAAATATACTTATATTGTAAATATACTTATATATAAAAATATATTTATATTGTATACCGGGAGATTTTTATTAATTGAAATTTCTATAAATTATAACATAAATTAAATAATTGACATTTCTCTAATTATAATAAAAGTCAACTATATTATGATTTACAATAATTATACTGCAAATGATATCTATAATGTGGTTCGATACAGGAATATACGTAATTGTCATCACCTTCCTGGGATTTTGGGCTAACAATGAGATTATTGCAAAGGAAAATCAACTTGAACAATTGATTTTGAAAGGATTCTACGAGGATGGCATTCCGACAAGATGTCCATATCGAGAGAACATAACCGCGACAACCCATCTCCCACATGAAACCGATTGCACGAAGTTTTACAAGTGTCTATGGGGTAAAACATTCTTGATAGACTGTCCTCTGATCGAGGGAACTCCAATAAGGCTGCACTATAATAGACACAAACAGATCTGCGATTGGCCGTGGTCAGCCGATTGCGTTTATTGTCCTTTACAAAACGAAAATGGCACTTGGCCGCAGTCCAAATTATCTCACGACACACAGAATTGTAGTACATACTATGTGTGTATAAACGGTGAAAAGTATTTGCGATATTGTCCTCTTAATACGTGCTTTAGCCGTACATGCCAAAACTGCGTTGTAAATCGTTCGGATGGAAATTGCGATTAATAATGTCATGCAAGGACGACAAAAAATATCTTCATAGATATAATTGCAATTGTTATAATGTGTGTATCAAAAGTGAGTTATTTAAAATTTGCGATCTTTATTTTGTATTCTCCTACCTACGTAGGTAGATTAAATGCCTTTATAAAAAAAATAGATATTGATTTACTATATTCCGCATTGTAAAATTAAGCTACATTTTCGTCCAAAAAATCAATAAAAAAACAATCTTGATTAAAAAATTATTAAATATCATGTATCAAACTATCAATCAGATTAATTATCTAAACTTAAAATAAACTAAGAAAATAGGAAAAAATTCTTTAAAATGATTCTATTTTATCCCTTAGTAAAATAATTAAAAGAGGCATAATGAGATATATGGAAATTAAACGAGAAATGGAATACATAAGTGAACCTGTTTCCATCAGTTCTATTTATATTAAAACAATTGGAAGATATAGTTATCTGAAATAGATATTACATCCCAGGTTAAAAGATGATTTTCGCGCGCTGCAGAGCGAAGGAGTGGTCTATTTTCTTAAAGGTGTTTGTATACTGACGTATTCTTATGGGCAAACCTGGCCCGTATCTCAGATGCAATCAGTTCCAACCGCGAAAGAATGAGCGGATTGCATGTCGGCTACCAGCGTTACTACTTGTAACACGCGCGAATTATGTAAGTACCGAATCGTGCGCGTGTGCCAACGCGAGCGTGCGCTACTGTTGTTGTGCGATAGTATATCTATATTAGATAGTATACCTCTACTGTCTCTACCTCACCTCTCACTTCTTTTCCTTTTATTCCGCATGCTCATGCGTGATTTATGTGATACCCCACGTGTTTGCCATAATTTACGGCGGAAAGTCTCAAAGCAGAATATCAAAAGACTTCACGGATGTCTGTATCTTATGAATTAAGAAAATCCTAAGAAATTAACAATAGAGATAAACAACATCAATGCCAGCGAATCAACAATACATTTGTGATATCAATATATGACATTCTTTTGTCTTAATTTTAATTTAAGTTATACTCTAATGTGTAGTCTAATACATTGTAGTATTTCCTTACTAAAATATAATATGTAGTTATATACATATAAAGGATAATATTCTTGGATAATATTTTTAGTTGAAGCCAAATGTTCCAAAGATAGGCTCTGTTTAATCTTCAACGCAGTAAATGCGTGTTTTGCTTTTCGAGAGAACCGGCGGTTTATGCCGCTACGGGATATTGAGTGGAAAAAGCATTGGCAGTATAGCGAGTTTTACGATGAAACGCGTAACGGCAATACATTTAAAAATAATTGCCGCCTCGATGGCAACGATTAATGCTATTGCCGGAATTAATTATTGTGGCGATAGCTTATTAGATATTTTTTATTATCGCTTGTTAAACGCGCACGCGAGCATAGACGAGAGAGACTTGCTCTCGGTACACATTCTCCATAAATGATATCATTCGAAAGTTTATTTTTATCAAACACACATTTTGTTGAGAGAGTGCTCAACATAATAAAGTTAACGCTCGCTTATCATTCCCGTTGACAGCTTTACAGTCAGGCCCCGTTGTTCCTGGCCCGGGGATGATGCATGAGTTTTGTAACGCATGTTTAAATAAAGGGGATAAAAGGAACGATTTAATTGTCAACGTGACAGAGGAAACATTAATAAATATTTTCAAGTAATAGATATAGACAAACACTAACGATCTCTAATAAGGCAAAAGGCCATTTCTTTTTAATGATATCCGTTATCTTATACGTCACCATCGCTGTCCCGAAACAATTAGTCGACTAACTTTTGTGATACCTCTGCCGATAATCTCTGGCGATGTGAGTAACGTTTAAACGCTTCGTAACGTCAGTTGAACAACAAGTTGCTTTTCTTTTTTTCATTCTTAGTACGTCGTGAAATTTGAAGAGACATTTTAGATTTGAAATAATTAGTGAGTGAAGAAAATATGCGACAATTAAAATTTGCTCAACAATAATATTGATATCCTCTGCAATTTAATGACATTAATTGAATGTAAATAGAGACAATTGTAATAGAATGCTCGTAATTGCAAGCGTTAGATTCGTTAAATGAATTAATGCTACATTTCTCATCTCTAATTCAGTCCTGTCTGTTTTGTTTGTATGGTGTAAATATGAGATAATTTAATGCAGCACGTATCTGTTATTAAGAAATTCATTAATAATTCCTTTTAATAATTTAATTTATATATGTATATAATAATTTAATTAATATATGTACATAAGAGAAGTATAAGTTTAACACTAGAATATAAAAATAATCGAACGTTTTTCAGTTTGAATGACTTGATATTTCTTCCACGATCTTTTTTGTTTTATGTAAGTAGAATCTGGTTAAGAGAAAATTAATGATATGTAAATTCGATAAAATTTCTGATAAGAAATCATGTTTCGTGACGATCTCACCTCTCGTGCAGATGGCAGCGTGAATCCGTTTATCGACGGTCGTTCAATGATGACGATGAGCTGGCGAACACCGTTTAATGCCAGTACACTTCGTAGCCAACACTCCACTTCACTTGGGACTCATATTATGTATTTGTCTGACACTTTTCAAAACTCACTCTTCGAACAAGTCAACTTCTCACAAAAAAGGAAACCGATATATTCATCGACAATGTTTCGTTTCTTTTATCGTTACGTTTCGAACAGCCTTATCTCTTATAAATCGCCCATCAGTTTGCATCACAATCGATCTTTCATAGTTCACGTGAAAATAGTTACAAAATAGATTACAAAAATACTTTCAATGATAGAATGATAATATGAAAATAATATGGAATGAAATACATATATTTTTGAAAATAACTCGGAGATCCTCTTAAATGTAGCGGGAGTATAACAATGTTGTTTACCGCATTTTCCACATCCACGGTCGTGTTATGGATCTTAGATCAATAAATAATCCAAACAGACCAAACAGCTCCAAGAAATTTCAAATAATTACAACCGTCGATCCAACAATGTATCATTAGTTCTGGGAATCCAGTCGTGACTCTCTTCTCTAATTCAGGAAGTTCTCTCTCGAGACTACTCTCTTAATAAGTTTCCATCCCAACGGAAACCCACGGCTTTTAACCTTTTCTTCGTTTGAAATCAATGATTAATTTGATATCCAGAAGCAAAAGCGGTCATCTTCTCTTCGCGATTTCTTCTCAAGATTGACATCCTCTCTTCGTGATTTCTTTCGAAGATCTCACTGATCCCGATCGTGGCCTGGCTGTTTCTAGGACACGTGATAGTTCATCCAAGGATACCGAACGAGGTAGTGCGCGCTGCGCTGCGAAGTGCGATCTTCAAACGGGGCGCACGAAAATGACTGGATCAAAGGGGTACGCCGCAACAGGTGAGAGGGAAAGGGAGAGAGGGCGGAGTGGGAGGGATGGTAGAGCGTTGAAAGAGAGAAAGAGAGGGCTGGACGATGACGACGATAGTGGTGTTAACACCGCGCGTAGTAGCGGACAGTCGGCGACTAAGGCCCCTAAGGAGAAGTCTCACCTCTCTCTCCTCCGTCTCTTCTCTCGTCCTCTCGTACCTCTCTTCCGATGGGGTTTCTCTTTCCACCACACGCGTGGCCACCGTCACACTGTCGTGCGCGCGCGCGTGCATCTCCGCCACGCACGATACCTTCCTATCCTTCGACTCCCTCCAATCCCGCTAACCCGTGCGGGCCACCCTATCTCTCTCCCTCTCTCTCTTTTTCTCTCTCCCCTCCCCCTCTTCCTCACCGCCTCTCTCTCTCTCTCTCTCTCTCTCTCTCTCTCTCTCTCTCTCTCTTTCATATCAATAGAATATTGCATTTTCCATCGGAATGAATGCACGGGTACTGCGGTTAACTACAGTTGAATCACATGCAGATGCACACATGAGCGCGCGCGCGCGTGTGGGTACACCGGATTCGCAGCAGCGGTGGCGGTGGTGTCGGTGTACGTATCGGTAGGAAAGAAGTGGGAGATGGGACACGCGACACGAGCCTTGGTAGGGAGAGAGAGGGTCAGCGGGAGTGGGGTATGCATGGTCTCCCCTCGTACCTCAGGGCTCCCCCTTCGTAAGGCACCCTCTCCTCTCTCCGTTGGACGTCTTGCTCCTTCTCTCCTCTCTTTTTCTACTCCATTCTCTCTACCGATCTCAGCCTCTCATTCGCGAATCGAGTGCTTCTCCATCTCCTTCGATTACTCGCGATACTCCGGTTTCTCGTGCGTTTCATGTAAATATATACATTCGTAGAGCCTCAACTTGGGAAAAGACTCTTTTTTTAGCTTCTCTTTCCCTCGAAATACATTTATCTTTAAAACCATTTAATACTATATATGTTTCATGGAGCATACGCTTTATGATTTGCAGACTCAACAACTTACTAATTAATTAAACTGACACTTGATCGATGAGAATAATCGAAAGTTATATTAGTTTAATTCATCATTTATAAAATCAATGTTATTGATCTTTTTTCACACAAAAATATTCTTTCAAGAATAATAAATAAATTGTAGAGTAGATACAGATAGGGAAGGGATAGGTGTGTATTTGTATTAGATAGTCAGTTTTTGATAACATGTTTGTCATAATTATATGCGTAATAATGCGCATGAATTTAACTTTTATACACGTGTAATAGCGATTAATATATAATAGAACGTCTCATAAACATGAGACTATCTCCATAGATTATAGAGATATCATTCTCATTAGCGAAAGTGTCAAGTTCACTTTTAATAATATTATGTAATATAATAATATGATACCGTTTATAAATTATTTTATATAATTTATTGTACTCACCGCTTTAAAATTTCGCTCCTCAGTCACATATGTTGGATGGATTACTTCCACCATTGTAAGAGATTTTAATATAGGCAGCAATCTAATAATTTTTCTGAGACACAACATTCATTTCATAACATCGATTTTATAAAAAAAATCGATAATTGATAATAAATTGATAATTTCTAGAGTTAGTTCAAAACTAATACGATATGCATTCATGATATTTTTTTCACTCTTTATGACAATACGAGTTGATAAAAAACATTAACATTAATAAAAATTCTTATAGTAAATTGACTAATAATTATTTATATCCAAAAAAACATTAATTAGAAGAGTTGTCTCCTTTTATTACGAATCCCACTCGACAAACTTGTCGACGCGTCGAAAAACAAACCCACGCGTGTCAATGAACGAGAAACGACTAAGTGACGACGACGATTTTCGTTGTCGACCATCGGGGTTGCAAAACTCACCTCCCCCCCCGCTGTTCCCCTTCCGATGAGCGAGTCGGCGATGAGAGGGGTGGCGAGCATTCTCTCCCTCCGTTCCCACGCCACATCCTGATACCTCTCTTCGTCCCTTCTCCTCCACCGCCTCCTCGATGGCATCCTTGCTGCCCGGCTCCTCCCTTAGAGACGCGCCCTTCTCCGGGGGTAGAACACGTACTCTATTCTTCGTTCTTCTCGGAAGTCTTCCGCTACCGCCCCCGGCGCGTCCACCGGGGGTTGAGATTTATTCGTGTCCCACGCTGCGCGTAGCTGCACATGAAGCATATATAATTTCGAAGCAACTGGTGGCGAAGTTTATACAGGATTCTTTGCTATCCCCTTCCTACAAAATGAATTGTAAAGTGAATTTTGAATACTTATATTGATGGTAAATAATTTTAGTAACCATGATAGATTGTTAATAGCATATAATATATAATAGATTATATATTTTTAAATTTTTTAATTATGAATGTATAATGGAATAATTATTTGTATTTGTTTCGTACTTTAAAACATATATCTGGCACAAAAGAAATTATACATCTGTATTTCAAATATATTTATTTTATATTAATGTTTTGTTTTGATTTATATAAAATTCTTGTTAAATAAATTGTTGTTTATTTTATTATAACAACGCGAAATTGATAATATAAAAACATAAGGTTATTCCAGCTTCAGATTAATTATGTGATAATTTATCTATTGGATAAACGAAAGAGTAAAAGAATAAGAGCATAAGAGAGTAAGAGAGTAAGATAGTGAGCTGAAGTTTACTGAAAGATTGAACAGCCCAAGCTTAATAAGATAATTCAAATCTAAACATTTTATTATTTTTTTAATTATTGTTACGTTTAATCACTCTTGATATATTTCTTAATTAATCTGTGCAGGATATTTTTCAAAAATAGATTAAAAAACGGGTTTATAAAAAAGACTAAAAACGGGCGTCGTAAAATAAGATATGTCAAACGAGAGGAACAAAATAAAAATAAAAGTGCTATGTTATATTCGAATGATTGAATCTGGGCGTGAGTTCATTGCCAGTCACGGCCGAGCATCGATGTTTTAATTAATGTATCGATAGTGGAGCCAGACACGAGTTTATCCGGCATCATCTCGTTTGACGTATCAAGACTGGCTTTCTCAAAGTATATTACATAAATGGTTCACGAATAATAATTAGGTGGATCGTAGATTTTAAGGATGTCATATAATTTTTTGCAATGCAACATATTTTGTTTTAAGTGCAAATGCAGTTATAATAGCGTAATATTATTTTTTGTGATTAAATAATATCATTGCAAAAATAGTATATTAATAATGTATAAAATCATCAGAAAACTAATTTAGTTTCAACTTTATTTTATTTTCCATATTGAAGTATTTTTTTATTATTTAAAAACGAGTTAACGATTTAAAAACTTATTACAGGAATTCAAATAAAGACTTATTATTTAATTACAATTCAGATATTTGATTTTATTTTATCTATAATATATACAATTGATAACTCTCGTATAATATACAATACAAAAAAATAAATAAAAGATAGTATAACAATAATATTATTATTATACGTGTATATCTATATGTTAATTATATAACAATTATTATAATATACGTCTACAATAATTGTTATTATTCAATACATCAATTTTTGTCGGTGGCTTTAAATGTTTGATTAGTTATATCAATCTTATTTATTTTCTATTAATTACACATTAATTTATATAATCACGCGTCTAAAAATAAAATATCTATCGTACTTCGTAATATGATGTTTTTATATTCGTTTATCGTGGCTAATTTAAAGATAAAAAACTGAAATATGTAAATTTAGGAGCCACACTGGCTGAAGAAGACATACACTGTGTGTTGTATGTACGAATTACGTAGATAATTTATGAATCAAATTTGATAAAACCGGGTTATCGGTGTTTGCGTAATTTTCAGTGTGGGCGTTCCAAACACCGCTCATTGATTGTACCATTCGCATCGGCATTGATATGGCATTGTGTTCTATGTCGAGCACCCACCGCAAATTCAATCGATCGAGAACGAGAACATCGACAATTGGCCGCAATTGTATCGATCAGGGCCAATATGACATCGTTCGATCAGCAATTTCATTGCCCGACGGAAAAATCTGTCGTAGATTTCATTGATCCATTTCATGCTTTGATGCATCTGCAATATAGAAAGGTCAAATTTATCGTGTAAAATATAATAGCGTATATTGTCCGCAATTGTGGTTGTTTAAAAACATTGTTTGTCCTAAGTAAAAAATATCTTTTATAGTAATAATTTTAATGTAAGAATAAATGTTAAAAATAAAATTAGAGTTAAATTGAAAGAAATTACAGTAAAGAGAGAGATATTTTCAAATTATTAAAAACGTAAAAAATAAGTAAATATAGATACAATTTACTAAAAATATAATCAACGTAATTAAAACATGCGATTTTTCTTCTTTATGACTAGAAGAAGAAATATGTTAATCACTTTATCTTTATAAGAATAACTTAATTTACTGCGCTAAAAAAAGTGGCTATTCGGCAAAATATTTTGAATTCACGCGATGACCCAGCGTTGACCTGATCGCTGGATTGTTTTTCCTACACTCTGTGATATTAATATGAGAAAAATACAGAACGTTTTGCGACGTATGACTCCCAAGCATTTATTTTCGAAACATATATGATATGTACATATATATACGCGATTTTGCATTTATCTGGCGTGGGCGTAGCAATTCCACCGCTGATAAGTAATTTGTATTTCGTAAGGCAATATCTGAAAACTTGTGGCTCATAGCTTTGTAATCAAACCATTAATCATGTACATAAGCGCATAAACAATTATTAATGAAATATTAATAATGAAATTCAACGAATATGGAAAAAATTAATAGTATATATATATATATATATATATTAATCGTAAATATATATACATGCGCGTGTTATAAGAGTATTACCTTAAATTAAAATTTTAATACGTTTTAAACTTTGAAGTATTAATATTATTATAATTTGTGAATTATATAAAACCAATTAAAATTTAAGTTAATTAAAGAAATTTAAGTGTTAATTAAAAAAAATGTTAATAAATAGCAAATTTTTATTCTTTAGTTATAATAAAGTTATTTTCGAAAGAAAGTTAGTTAAACAAAATCTTAATATGAAATTAAAATTTATCAAAGTATTTTATATATATATATATATATATATATAATTTTGAGATGGCTAAGCCTTATCTAAGTATATTTTTTTGTATACAAAAATTTGATCTAATTGCATTCGATTGTATTCGATTTCGATTGTTCCGAATAACGACGGAAATGTCTACTTTTTTGCGAACAAAACGAGAAATAATGAAATACGAGGGCAGTAGAGAACAACACAGATCAAAATAATCGGTGCGGCTCAATAAAATTAATATACGGTTCTCGGCGGTTCCTTGCCATGTTCGTGCGTCAGGAGTCTCGGTCAGAGTCATAGCATTCGGCAGGCCAACGAGACGTTCGGGATGCTCTTAACTAAGGGTCTACTAACTTTAAATCCGATAATGAATGTAATCAGCGGAAATAACATGGAATCTACGCTGGTCTCGGTCAGACCGCATCCAGGTATACATTCCCTGACCACAGCGTGACTAATAATTATACTCGGTGAGGGACCCTCGTCTCTCTCCTACGCCGTTATCTCTCGCCGAGAGCGAGAGTGGAGAAGCCGAAAGCCGCAGACGAAACGTAGAAACCAAGGTAGAAACAATGATTCCGTGCATTCACGAATCCCAAGAGTACGGAAATTTGTTTGATCGAATTAGTGTTGTAAATAATGAACGCGAGTTTTCTTTTTG
>Ga0157363_1001193_pt1 | contig 21365 bp, 22 predicted proteins | sample AttsexASBM1_FD_111477 | JGI IMG/M metagenome (GOLD analysis project Ga0157363, IMG submission 111477) | Fungus gardens microbial communities from leaf cutter ant in Ribeirão Preto, State of São Paulo, Brazil - Atta sexdens ASBM1 | ecosystem: Host-associated > Fungi > Mycelium > Unclassified ... | reverse complement strand
CACACACACACACACACACACACACACACACACACACACACACACACACACACACACAATAGTTATTAATATATTATTCTATTGATATTGATGACAAAACATTTTTAAAAAATTTTATCAACTAAAAATTTCATTGCAAGCACAGTGATTACTAAAAAAAATTTATCCGTGTTAGAGAACGGAGAAAAATGTATAATATTTACACGTAAAATAAATAATACAACTCTTGTATTGACGATTAACGTGTTAACATGTCTATTGTCATCTGATCAATGAGAGAGTTTATCACATTGCAGGGTCGAAATTGAAAGATATTAAACTTTTATTTTAATTCTTTGAAATTACAGACGACCGTGGAAGAATTGGTTACAGCAACGGCTTATTTTGATTTGTTTCTTCGATCTGTAACTGATCCTGGCTTGTTGCGATCACTCGTTAGATTTCTGTTAGAAGATAATTATGAAGATTGTAGAATACTAGATTGCCTAATACAAAGGATTTCTTCTCGATCGAGGGTAAATTATAAATCTGATAGAATATTTCTTAGATATAAACTTATTTTTAACATTTTATTTTTTAATTTAGTTATGCATAGTTACTCTGGCGTTATTTGAAACTCTAGTTAATTTAAATTGTGAAGATATCATGTTGGAATTGTGTTTGGGTGCATTAAATCCGTGTTCACACGTAATGTTTTCTCAACGTAGTCGACTGAGAGATGTAGATCCTTTTGGACGAGCGGCAGAAAAATTTTTATCTTTAACACCACGTTGTTGTTCTGTATTTACGCCAATGGACTCGCAAACAAATTCTTTACCTAACGTTGTACTATCTACATACGACAAATATGGATGCATCACATCTGATTCCATGAAATCGTTACCAGCATCAATAAATTATGGTACTAGATTATCAGATAGCTTATATGGAAATTATCATGCATATCTCTGTGATGCCAGACAAAAAATTAAAACTTGCCGTATTGCGTGTTCCAATTGGTCTTGCCAGTATGATGGTAATTTACCTCAACATAGTAATATTAGCATGACTACATTGATAGATGAAAATATTGTATCAGATCAATCACAGAAAAAGGCAGAAGGATCTAGAACATTGGAAATGATTAAGAATGCAATGAAATCATGCGAAAATGATAATGATGCATCATTGGACAATGTATTACTTAATATTCAATCTTTATTGGAAGGAAAAGATTTAAATAGTAATGAACATAATTTTAAAAACAAATTGAACATGGATATTGCATTGTCTCTTGATGAACAAGCACAATTGGATGCCGATATTGCAGAGTTGTTGAACGAAAACATTGGAATGACAGAATGTACAGAAGAAATCTGTTTAAATAAAAAAGAATCCGATAGCTGTGTAGAAGACTCGACCACGGCTATGAATTCACTTATATCACTAGGTGAGAGTAGCGGCTACGAAAGCTTTGCGTTTAAAGGCTCGCCAGAGTCAACACCGGATAAGGAAACCAATGAAGATCGGATGAGTGAACATGAAGAAACGCACATTATAATTAAGAAAGAGATTGACGATGTCCCTATGCGTAATGACGCGGAATCAAACCCTCCAATAATTATGAAAACATCATCGAATAAATTAAATAAAGATCCTTTGTACCGACAGGACGTTTTTAACGGTCAGCCAAATGTTGGTATATTTTTAGATGTGATTTTACGAAAACTCGAGTGTATGACAAGCAATAATTTATATGTCAATTTACATCTCACGGGCCTCATTAGCAGATTGGCAATATATTCTCAACCATTATTGCAATCGTTTCTGTTAAACCATTCTCTTGTATTTCAACCCAGCATCAAGTCTTTGTTTCAGGTACTTATCGTTGTTGCATTTGTGATTATGCAATGATATTGCACATTATTATTATCCGTGTTTGCAGACTTACATTGATTTTAATCTAATTTGTTTGAGTTTTTCTTCTAAAGAACATTATTATTTTTATTATCTAGATGTTGTGGATCGCTATGAAAATCAAGAGAAATAATATTTTTACAATTTATATTGCAGGTGCTTGCATCATTAAAACATAAAATAGATCAATTTCTTTCAAAACATAACAATGTGGATTTATTAGTTGAACAAGCAAAAATATTTCTGATTAATCGAGAAAACAAATTAGTAAATGCGAGGAAAAATGTAATAGAAGCTGCTGCGCAATCGTCATCTATTAAAAGACAATCTTTAACTGGTGAACCATTCTCAAGAGGTACTATTTATTTCGTGAATATATCTTAAGAATTAGATATATCTTTCATTCATTATTGATAAAGAATAAACATTGGGTTCAATACTGTAATCGCTTACTCATTGACTCTCTTCTCTTTTATTTTTCTCTTATTTTTTCTATTCTTTTATTTATATTCTTTTACCCTTTTTATAACCTTACAACTACATTAATCATACCCTTTAAAATTTTGTGCACATGGAAGTATTCAAAAGATGTATGTATTGATATAAAATATTTTTGCTTATATATTATGTAAATTCCAAATTATTATATCAAATTATTATATTTGTATTTATAGGGGAACCAAAAAGGAAAAGTTTGACATCATCATTCACACAAATGTTTAGACGATCAAGTGGCGGTTTAGGTCCAAGTCTAACAAATTCCATCAATCAGCCGTCTAGTATATCAGAAGATCAGCTACAAATAGTTGGATCTGGATATAAGTAAATTATTTCAGATTTTTATACTTTATAGTAAATCATAATATGAAAAGAAAAATCTAGATCAGGGATTCCCAAGTATAAGAGTCAATTTTTTATCACGATGTTTAGAACGTTAAATTATACTTCGTTACTTCGCGTAGCTACAAATTTACAATACAAATTTATACAAATTTGCGCACGTCTGTTTTTTTACGACTTTACATATGTAAAGTTGGATTTTTAATAGTAGAAATCAAAACCAAATTTTAAATAAATTGCAATTATCAAATTCCTTGTCTAAAAATAATTCATGTCGATGTCGACATCGAAAAAATTTATTGACAGAAATCGAAAATAAACACATTTTTCACATTAAATATTTGAAAAATTACCCTAAATTTATTACTAATCTAATTACGTTGGAGATGATTTTAATCCCACGAGTATGAATGAATAAGTGAATGAATAAATGGAATGCAATATAGTTACATATTCTTCTCTTCAATAGGTATACAAAAACTTCGTGGGAATCACCGAATGAAATAAGCCCAGTGCAAAATGTTGTACTATGTTCTGTAATTTTAGATGAATGGCTTAAAGAGCTCGCAGCAATCACTCAGGAGCATGCTATTATGTCCATTACAGATGGTAATAGATTTATATAAATTTGGAAAATGAAACAAGAGAGAACATTTGAAAATATTCTCCTCCGTTTATATATATGTAATTCAAATGTAAAGAAAATAAAAAATATTTATTTTCGACAAATTCAATTCCGCGTAATGCTGAAATTAATTTGGCATATTTCTGAGTAAAAATCATGAAATATAAAAAATGTTTTAGACAAAAATTTTATCCTACGCAAAAAGAATATAATCGAGTAACACAAAATGACAATCACTCACTTGTTTGCTCGTTATTTATTGCACACAGGTGAAGACTGATTTCGCGATACTCTTATCACGGGTACTCATGTGACACACATACACATATGCACACATTGATCCGAAACAGTTGAACACACGTATAATAGAAAATATTGTAAAAGGATTAAATGTTCTAAATGGCTCTTCATTGTGATTCCTTTAAAAAGAATTTATATTATTACTTTCAAAAGATATGTAACATTAATTATGTATACTTTTTTAAATAAAATAAATATAATAATGAATAAAAAATTTTATGAGGTTTTACACTGAAATAGCCATTTATTTGAAAGTACCAGTGTTCCAGAATGAATGTAAATAGTCAAATCCACCACTAATTGGATACAACGATACCTTTAAAAATGTGAACTAAAAAAATATGGAAGAAAACATTGAGGAAGAAAACGATAAATTAATATAAATGCTATATTTTTGTTTATAATAAAAAAATTATTTAATTAACATTGTTAATAATAAATAAAATGTTTTAAAGAATTGTATAAATGAATTTTTTTTTAATTTAAACTTTTAAATTTTTTAAAAACTAATTATGTGCGGTTAAATTACACGAAAAAAACACTAAAGAAACATATTTAATAGACATCTATCTACAAAATCAAAACTTAGTGATTATGCTTATGTTTTGAAGTGATTCTTATTATTTGCCCGACATTAAAAGTTTAAAAACAACTTTTCATTATTAATAATATTTAATAATTATACATATAGATATAAATAATGATGCAACAAGTCATTCGTTTCTTTTAATTGCGTGTATGTAACGGCGTCCATGCAATGAGTTTATCTTATTGTGTTTGTTATGCTGTTAGGGATGAAACAATTATTTACCGCGTGATAACTTCTTGTTCACGTTCAAAAGCTTAGTCGAGAAATAATCTTTAAGAGCGAGGGTCTTTATCTGACTGTGCGAGAACTATATATTTGTATGAGACTTAATTATTCATTTCCTTGCGAGCTCATATTTCATCTCTCTAATATTCTTTCGCGCGTAAAATGCTCGCCATTACATTGTATGCGCCACTGTTGCCGTGTTTGGTATTACACGACTCGTATGTTATGATCGACGTATTGTATCGCGTAATTCTCAAATACATTATTGTTATTTGTTACATGTAATTTTGTATGATTGATATCTCTCTCGTCCTTTGATTTTCCTCACTTACGAGTCACCCACCTATTACTAAACGGTCCGTTTCGTCCGTCGTTCTGTATGCAAAATTGTGATCTGATCCTATTTTTCTGTATTTTTTTCTTAAACGCGACGAAGTTGTGCCGTGCTCGTGAGTACGCTCACAACATATATAAAATTTATAGTTATATTTTTATTTAAAAAATTCCTAATTTTACTCCATTTCTAAATCAGGATCTTCCCTTAATGTATAAAATATAAAAATATTATATATAAGATGAGATTTTCTTTGTCCACGGAGCTATTCCAGTTAACGATATTTGTTTTTAATTAATATATATTTAACATTTAAAGATCATGTTTACTTTTAAAATGCAATCGTATTTGAGAGTAATGTACAATTATAAGCAAATTATATTGTTTATTAAAGTTTTAGAACAGTAATGCAAAATCTCTGATAATCGTGAATTATTTTCTTACATTATTAATTTTTTTTAAGATCTTCAATGAGCGGAAGAATTCTACTTTGATATATGTACACTTTCAGTTTAGATATTTATGTAATATTTTTCTCTGTTAAATGTTAATTTTTATGCTTACAAGAGGTTACATTATGTTCAGTAATAAATCATGTTTGAAATTTAATTGGGTGAGACATTTTACTGTAAAATTTTCATATCACTTTAAGTTGAAATTTGACGAAATAATCCCACCTTATCTTATAAAAATTATAATAAAATAAATAAAATAAATATAAAGATAAAGGTATACAATATAATTACTATATCATAATATGAAATATCGTAAATTATAGATTTATTATAACGAATAAAATATAGTATTTAAAATTATCTTATATATATGAAAACACATATATGTGTACTTTATGTATCGATTATTCTCCATGTCCCGCAGCTCTACGTAATAAAACATATATCTTTTCTTTGATCCAATCCTTATTATAAGGAGCATAAGTATTTGTTGATTTTTGGTAGACAAGACAAGATAAATCCGTTAATTGATCCACGAAATCAAATAACTGACTAATATCGTAAGTAATAGTTGGAGTGTTTGGATTTCGTCTCTTTAGATGTTCTTCATAAATTTTACAAACTCCTACAATAATAAATAAATAATTAATATTCGTAATTAATATTGAAATATTATAAAAATACAAATGTATGCATACGTGTATGTATAAAATGTATTTTACATAATGATTAACAAATTACTGAGCGAGTCATAAGTATGTTTTAAAATATCGTATTACTGGATAAAAAAGAATAAATGTTCTTGTAAATGTTAGGTCATAAATGTTTCGTTGCCAAAATAACAGACATAAATATAATAATATCAAATAGTGACTTTAAAGTGTGAAGTATTTTAATGTTCCGTATTCATAATTTTTCACACATGCTTTAGCATGACATACACATAACTGTTCTTCATAGAACATTTGTATTTTCTTTTTAAGGGTCGCACTTACAAAATTTTTTAAATATATTTATGACTCGCCTTATATAATATTGTATAGAACTGCATCATTCTCTTTTGAGTGTGTGGACGTAACTACATGTGCGTGTGTGCATAAAGATGACCCTACACAATCGATAACACTGATCAGTAATATTGAATCAGTACGCATTAATATTTTTAGTATTTTTACAATTTTACACGATCAGTATTATTGACAGTATGTTTCACTTTAGTTTTACATGCATTATCTATTGCACTGTGACTGTGGGTTGCGTTCAGCAGAAAAAGCAATTTTGCAACTAAAATTCTTGAATATAATTGATTTATACATTTAGATCTAAAAAAACTAAGGGCAATACCAATCATATTTAAAAAATGCGTGTTCAAATCGGCAAAGCGGCTAGTCTATTCGTCAAGCAAATGAACATAATCGGTTGTTATTTATAGATCCAACTAATCATATTCAATCATTCAGCAGGCTAGCCGCTTTGTCCGGCTTGAACGCGCAATTTTACAACAGTTGCAAAATTACTTTTTCTGTTGAACCATAGATTTTAAAAAAGCGGTACTGATGCTCGAGAATCAAAATCTAGATCACCATTAGTATTCTATCAATAGTCAATCTATCAATCATACACAAAGTAATATTGTCAATATTTATTAATACTGACAGTATTATTAACCGTTAGGATCATCTTTAAGCTGATTCTGCATTAGTCGCATCGCAGTGTTGCAAGCGTTGTAGTCCAAAGAGTCAAGGTAACTTGATTGGATCGCAACGCTTGCGACACTACGATACGGTTAATGTAGAATTAGCATTGGGTATATATGTGCATGTGTATGTATTTTTAATATATAGGATGTCTAGTTTAATATACAGGATATCTAATTTAATATACAGGATATCTGGTTTAATATACAGGATATCTGGTTTAATATACAGGATATCTGGTTTAATATATCGGATATCTGATTTAATATATAGAAATTCTGCCGACAATGTTTATGGGCAGATAAGCAGATTAAATAGAATCGAAAAGTCCTGTTTTTGCAATTTTCGCGATAGTTAACGAGATATTAATTTCTAAAGCTCGCCGAATAAGAGCGTATCCGTCCGGTCAAATGTACGCCCGGTCATGTGAGAATGATTCACTTGCACATTATTGTGTAATTGCTTACTGCCAATAACAGCAACTTCTGCGTAAGAAGTTTTAAAAATTTTTTCTAACACTGTGATTGGCATATGTGTACAATTGGCTCGTGTACAATTGATATATATATATATATATATATATATATATACCTGGTCATGGTCGTTAGTGCGCAAGGAATTATTTTTTTTCGCTGTCGTAACTTTTTTTATTACTGCTTATAATAAACAAATTTTCCCCATGCGCTTAGCGATCACGAGATCAATGGACGTGCATTTGGCGGATATAGCCAGATAGATACGTATTTATTCGGCGATTTTTAGAAATTAATATTTCTAAAAAATTAATATTAAATTAATTAATATCTCATTAACTATTGCAAAAATTGTAAAATAGTAGAGAACTTTCCAACTCAGTTTAGTCTACTCTACCAGCTTAGGAGCGTTGTCGGCAGAATTACCAGACATTCTGTATAAATGCTATTGTATTACTTATGTTTTATTTTTCCTATTTCTTATAGATATAAAGGTGTAGAATCGATTGATTTTATGTTGCTTAATGCAATCTTATTTTCATAAAAAATTATATAAATTTTATATAACATGCATAATAAAAAAGAGCATTAATATCTGTTACTAAAATTTGTAACTTAAATTTATAATATAATATTACCATAAATTATAGTTCAAATTACCTTCCATACATTCATTAATGCTTTCATAATCAGAATATGTTCTTGTTTCAGGTCTGACACCAGGTTGTACTAATAGTATTGTATGAGACTAAAACAAAATAGAAGTAAATGCTAATGTAAACTTAATAAACATTATCAATAACTGTCCGACTCAGATTTTAAATCTTAAATTGGAACCACAAAATGATTGTTACAAATTGTTTATTGCTGAAAATGAATCTGTAAATGATGTTCGATAATCAAGTGAACATAATCTATCGTGACTGAAAGGAAAAGAGGCATCTAGATCAAATTATTATTTATCAAATTTTCTAAAAAATATCGGCTTAAGCATAATCTAGATCTTCTGTATTCGTAAATTCATTCAAACCATTCTCACATTTAATAAAAAGCATCAGAAATCGAACTTCTGTAATAAAAATTATCCAAAATTTTAACATTGTCCCAAATGAATTCATGATTGAAATGCAACCTATAATTCGTAATAAACAGAGTTAGTAAAAGTATTCCATTGAATGTGACTACGATGTTCTTTCACTTGTATTTTCTGCAAGTTTGTCCTGCATAAGTTGCATCATAATTCTTACAGCTAATTTTACACACTATGTTCTTTTTTAATTCATGGGACAAAGGAGTCTTGTATATTTTGATAAAGTTGTGTAGTTTATTAATATCGACATTCTCTGCATCATGCATTGATAATATCCCTGAATTTGATGAAAATTATATTCTTTTGAAGAAATTCTGAATTCATTGACAAATTTATTTTCAGCGATAAAACATCTATAAAAATCATTGTTCCATTCTTGATCTAGAAAAAGAATTTATATTTATCGAACAGTGTTATTAATTATATATAATAAAAATGTGTGAATATTAATCGATTTTTCATTGTGTCATATTATTTATGTAAAAAATAACACAAAGAAGTAGAAAAATTATAAATTTTAATGTTATAAAAATATTATAATTGGAAAATATTCATTATAATATTAATACAATATATTGTATAAATTAACTATAATTTTATATATTACATATATATATATTGGGTTGTCCGGAAAGTTCGTGTCGACTTTGAAGGAAAATTAAAACGCAGAAAATTTAAATTTAGTTTAGCAGAAGATTTAAATTATAGTATACATTTATTAAATTTAAATCTTTTGCGGCACGAACTTTCCGAATAACCCAATATGTAACATATAATATACAAATATAATACAGTATAAATGACTATATCTTTTTTCCCTATCAATAATTATAATTAGAATTATATACATATAAAAAAATCAATATAAATCAATATAAATTTAGAATAAAATATGATTTTATTCTATAAAAAATATTATTTATAAGGAAAATTATATAAAAATTGTTATAGAAGAAAAAATTTTATTTTATTTACAAAAGATTATTACTGATATGTCATATACAAACATTTTATCTCTTTTATAAATAGTTATGGAATGATTCAATAATTTATTTTTCTTAAATTTTCTTTAAATAAATAAGATTATCGATTTAAAAAATAAGCATATTTTTATTCAAATTTTGGTCAGATTAGTATAAATAACTGATCATAGAAGCAATATTACTACATCCTCAATATTACTACAAATCATATTTTAAGCATTTCTTATAAATTTATTGAATTTATTATATTTATGCAACCCGTGTCTTTTAAATCATATTATAGTAGTCTATTTGTAAATACAGAAATTTCATAAACAATTTGAAATTTCTGTATGATTCCTGAATGATACACCTTAAATCCTATTATTGTTAGTATTCCATAACATAATATAGTAACATTTGTATAATGACAATATGTTTTATAAACAGTGACACAATTGTATGATAAATATATAGTTCAACGTTTAGAAAAAAATGTACAATAAAGAACTCGTCAAGAAATGAAACATGATTATGCTTACCATTTTTGTTTACGCAGTCCTAGTAGGTAAGTATGGATCATAAAATGATAACTCAGTAATTCGATAATAATCCAGATAATATGGAATGATACTCCCTTAAAACGATTTGGAAGCCTAAAAAAAGCAATTTATTGGAATCAAACGCGAATAAATCACAATGTTATACGAATAATTGATGACAAATAACACTTCATGGACTCTTCGATAATATATATTTATTCAAGAAGTATCATTAGATGCTAAAAAGGAGAAAGTCTCTCATCCTGCCCTCTGGTCTAAGTTCCAAAACCATGATACAAGAAGACAAGTGTGATCTTAATACGTTTAATTGCTACAGCCAATCAGAGCTTGGCTTTTCATTCCGCCATTTTTTGGCGGAAAAACTCAGTTTTATGCATAATAAATAATCTCTCTCTCTCTCTCTCTCTCTCTCTCTCTCTTTCTCTCTCGTTCAATATCATTTATAATAATTCTTTATATTTTCATTATTTTTATATTTTATATTATAATATTATGTTTTACAATCAAAGCCAAAAACTTTTTGACATTCATGTAAAAATGTTCTATTTATTTCATTTTATTAATAAAATAATTTTTAAATAATTTTATTTTTTATTTTATATAATTGATAATATAATTTTCATATAAGAATAATAAATTCATATAATTACTAAAATAATTTTATAATATCATTTTATTTTATTTTTTTAAATTAATTTATTTAAATCAATTATTTATTGAAGAGAATACCTAATGACTTTAACAGAAGTTTGTCACCTTGAGAGCGTTCCATAACTTGATTCTGTTAACTCTTTTATCTTTATTCAACATTCGAGGACCAACAAGGATAAAATGATACTCGAGTTGACAGAGTTGAATTTTGGAACACAACCTGATATGTAGCGGGAAACCGAGACAGAAAACATTCTAGGTCGCATTGGTTGAGCATAGGGATTTTGTCAATATTTCGGTCAGAGTTTCTATCATGGAACATGTCGGAATGAATTCCAGTAGGAATTATTCCGTTTACCCTAGAAAAAACAATAGAAATCTAGGGAATAATTGAATAATTCCGAGTAGATTACCTTCTTTTTACATTATAGTTAACGGTTGATCAACGTAGTGCAGTTAAAAATTTGGTTCAAAAAAATTGTAAACTACTTCTTGTTTTGATTATTGTGTAAAATACAATTTAGAAAAATAAATTTGATTTCTTAATCTTTATTTAAGTATTACTCATTATAAAATGTTGTTTTGAATTTAAGCACTTATTTTGAAAATATTAATTAAGAAAGAGAAAGGAATTCTATATTCACTATGGATAAAAGAAAATTGATATTAAGAAACAGTTTACATAAAGATATATCAAGTAATCAATCATTGGAGAGAAGTGGCTCTAGTAAACAAATAGATTCTTACATGACCAATGTTGCAACACAGGAAAGGAGTCAATCTTTTTATGAAGGCAGATTGTCAGATAGTAGGTCAACAACATTAAATATTAACTCTAAAGAAAAGAATTTATCTATTAAAGGTAAAAAAAGAAGTTTTTGTGAAACTGAGAATATATCAGAAACAGATGAGTGTCCAGTTACCTCTAAGGTATTGAGGACATCCAAACAACTTAATGGTCAAGCATTAGCAAATACATCTTTTAGCCAAGAGAATATTCATTTGTCAAGAAATCGTGTAACGATGACAAATAGGACTTTGGACACTACTAATCCATCTGTAGAAAAATCAGTTACATCGAAAAATAGAAGTGTGAATTATTTATCAGAAGATTCAGCTTCAGATAATAATTTTGACATTTCATACAATGATCGTAACATTGCAAAGAAAAAACAGAATAAAACTGCACTTGATAGAAACACAAAGTGTATTACTTCAGATACTAATATCAGTTGTAGTTCTCCTAGAAAAATATGTCAAGAATCATCCACTAATAAAACACTTATAGAACTTTGTATTTCTCAGAAAAAACAACAAGATAAAGAATTGCAACCAGCTTCGAAGTCAAATAAGCAGCATCTTTCAAAAGAGCAAGTTTTTCAGGAGCCATCTATTTTTTTTAATTTTTTACAAAAATGTGGTATCATATTGTCTACTGACATACATACACTTAGTAAGTTTCCTTAGTATATACATCTTTTATTCTTTAATTGAAAATAAGGAAAATTTATAAATTTATATTTTACATGTTAAATTTTTTTTGTACAGTTGTTCCTCCATCTATTGCCAAACGAAAGATGAGAAAAGTATTAAATTCAAAGCAATATCAAAAAAAGGAAGTAATTGATTCAATAGAAGAATATATTAGACATGAACAAAATTTTTTGAATATGTTAAATGATATGGAAATATCTGATAATAATAGTTTCAGTGTTCTAAATAAAATAACACTTGCAAGAATTCTGTTAGAAATTCCAGAAATTCAAGCAGATGTATATAATATGTTCATATCTAAACTTAATGAATCTGTTCTTTTAGTGTAAGTATTAAAATCTATATAATTTTTCTAAATCTGAATTTGAATATTTTTTACAAATTTTTTTATTATAATAAAAAATTTTTTTATTATAATAATCTACTCACAAATAAATAAAAAGATTTTTTTCGTGTATCGAAATTTAAATTAATTGAAATGATTTTGATCCTTGATGAATATGTTTATATTCGTGTGCATGTGTATCTCTGTAAAGGTTGGTACCAAATTAATACAATGTATTAATGAGAAGTTATAATGATTTGAACAGAACTATTCTAATTTTAAGAGGAAATCAGAAATAAATGATTTTAAGTTATTGTTCACAAACACATCTTGGTCCATATATTTTATAAATTATAATAGTTTGTTAAAATTTCTTTATTCTGTAGAAAAATTCATTGCAGACTTTCATTCGTTGAATTAATGATTGTTAAATTCTTTTGAATAATCCTATATTAAAGTTGTAATAAATAATACATTTTGAGATATACCATCTCTCTCAAAACTAATCCTCTATTTTGATCAATTTCACATAAACATTATTTATTATGATTTATTATTATGAACAATTTTATTTATAATTTTTTGAATGGTTATAATTCTTAATGAATCATTTTTGGACATAAGTTTACATGGACATTTTTTTATTTACTTGATTAACACACTGTATAAATTTAGTTTCAATCTTTACAGATATTGTGTATGTGTGTGTGTGTACATACACACATACACGCGTAGAGTATCCACTCTGTGGGTCATTTAAAATGTTACAAGCTATTGTTCCTGAAAATATATTAGACATCAAAAATATATTAGACAAAATTTAAAATATAATTTTGAGACAAATTGTGAGATCATTCTTATAAATAAATTATAAAATATATGATCTTATTTTACACCGATAACTGCGTTGCCTTCTTATTTTAATTCTGTTGCTTATTGTATGTCTTGTGAAATGTAAAATTAAGAAAGGACAATCACATTTTAACAAATACATATTGTATGTATTTTTATATAGAGATAATCTAGATGAGATACCTTGGGCTGTATTATTATTACAACAATTTCGCTTTTTGGATACTATAACTGATATTGATATACTAACTACAAACATACAACAATTATTAGAAACATGTCCATCATGGTTTCAATGTGAACTTATTTTATTCTTGCCTGATATTTTGTCAGATGCTCAGCATCAGATTATCGTTGAAGTTTTAACGAAAATGTTGGAAGAAAATTGCGAATTGATAAATGTAATTTTGAATTGTATTGCTAGTTTTAATCTTGGCAAGGAGTATTTGGAAGAATATCAAATTAAAATATTACACTTGTTAAAAACAAATATAAAACTAGAACTTATACCAATTATTATCAGGTACATTTAATTTCAAATTTATTACTTATTCTTTTAATATTTAGTTATGATAATATCTTTTTTTAATTATCTTGCAGATTTCTTTTAAACGATTATGTATGTTCTGATGTTATCAAACAAATGTTGCTTATATTGCGTACTGTAGAAATGCAGCCTCTTGCTGGCGATGACGCTGAAAACTGTTACAAAAATCAAGTACGAATAATTAAAACATTAAAGATATGTATGTTATCAGCTAAAGATGTGACGGATACCACAATAACAGTTATAAAAAATATTAATAAAAATCCAAAACCATTGGATTTAATCATTTTGATTTTAATATATTCTGGGACAATGAAGCAAAAAAATGCAGAAGCTTTGTTGAAACAAAATATACGATGCGGGTTTTACAGGATAAGTCTGCTTCATACGCTTTACAATGATTGTAAAGAGGTTTGTATGTTTTGTATACAAAAAAAATTTGTAATTTATCCTTATTTGACAAAAATTACAATTTTATATATACAAGTAGATAAGCTTGATCAGAGAGGGAAATACCATATATATATATATATATATATTAGGTGTAGTAAAAAGAAATCCTTATTTTTCCATTCAATTCATATAAAAATAATGGATTTCTTTTTACTACACCTAATATATACAATACTATATATATATATATATACGATGTTATAGTATATGTTATATATGATATTGCATTGTATTTCATATGCATCTTTCTAGGTTGTTCGTGAATTACAGATACCAATGTTACAATTAGCGAGTAAACTATTAAAATCCGAAGAACGTGTGTTTATTATTTTTGCAATAGAATGGTTCCGATTACAGTTTCTCAGTCAAAAAGAAACATCGTTTAAGCAACGTGAGATAATAAAAAATATCATTCTTCTCATGGGTAATAATGATCAAACTGTGAAACATGCACTGACTGTACTTTGCAAAATGGCAGAGAATACAATAGAAAGAGATTGTTTAGTATCACATTGTAATCATTTGAGAATTTTATTAGAAAAAGTCGATTGCTTTGGACTAGAAGAAGTTGGCACTTTGAGTGATTTGTTGCATGGATTATGTCTAACTGATAATTCTACTTCAGAATCTTTACGAGATGACTTGTTTATATTGTTGCAAAAACAGTTATCTATTGCGAAACCAGTGTAAGCCAAGTATAAAATTAATTAGAATAATATTTTTAAAGTTTTTATAATGTACATATTGGATTACACATTTCAGTACAAAATGTAAAGGTGTTATGGGAGCAGTAATGGCAATAAAACATTTAGCAGGAAAAGCTGAAACATGCGATCAAGCTCTGAAGTTATTTAGTACGTTTATTTTATGCAATTTAAAAAATTGTGTATACATGCGCACACACGCAGTATATAAATCGCAGTATATAAATCTCAAAAATGGATTCATGATAAAGTTTAATGTTCTTTGAATATTTCTTTCATGAATATTTCTTTCATAAATTGTTATGTAACAATTAATATAGTAATGAAAAATTTATTAACTTTTAATAGAAATGTTTTATATAGATAAGGTAATGAAAAACGTAAAAAGTTGTTATAAATCGCAGTCTTTGTTCTATGATCAACTAACACAAGTAATTGAACAAACTGAACATATCAATATTGTTTTCATCGAAAAGATAAACAGCTACATTGAAAATGAGTTTGTTAATACATATATGACAGATAAAGTACAAACCAGGTAAATACGTTATGCAATATTATATACTATATACATTATATAAAGTATATGTGTACAGTGTGGACCATTTAATTTATTCAGCCAATTTAAAGATTTCCTCAAAATCTTTAAATTTAAAACAAAAATGTTCAAAGATTGTTCAGTTAGTAGGGAAAAAAGATGCTAATCTTAGTTAATTAATCATGTGATAATTGTAATGATAATTTAATTATAAAATATAAAAAAGAAACACAGGTCTAAATAAATATACATAATTTTTTATCAGGGAAGCTCTAGTACCTAAATTTGGACTAAATAATGCAGAAAATGAGCAATTTGCACTCCAAAACTGCATATTAAATTTTGGAAATAAAAGAAATGGTCCAATTGCGTCCATACTATTTCGACTTCTTAAGACGTGTTGTATGAGACTTAGTGAACATGGAGATTTAGAGGATATAGACGCTCTTTTGGGGTGCGAAATGTTAATGCCAGAAAATTTTGATGTACCAGAATGTTCAACATTAGATCTTATTGTATGTGGTATTAATTGGTAAGTATTTAATTAAATCTTTTTTTATGTTGCAATAATATGCACATAATTTCTATGTATCTATTTTTTAAGTTCAGCTAAGATTGTAAATAACTGTAAGGGAAATGTTACAGGTTTAGAGAAATAATTTCAGGCTTTGTCACGCAAACTGATCCTTTACTGCAAGGACAAGTATTAAAACGTTTAGATACTTTAATATATTTGCAAAGTGAATTTAATATGTTGCTACCATTATGTGACATTAAATATCAACCACCACCATGTTATTTTCATTATTATCCATTGCCGCCGTTTGTAAAAATTGAAAAGAAAATTAGTAAAAAAGGAAAGAAACCTACAAAAGAAAAGAAAATAAACACTTTTGTGACGATGAAGGATGAAGAGGAGATAGATTCTATATTGTATTCTAAAAATCCAGCATATTTCAGAAAATTTGACGCAAAGGTATCAAAAATAGTTTGTAACTTATATAAGAGACACTTCTATTTTTAATAAATCTCAAGTATGCAGAAAAAATCCAAATAATGAAAATTTTTATGGAATTTATAAGTGATTATTGTTGTATTATATTATCAGAAATAGAATAACAACAATAAACTCGATACAAGTAATTGAGATTTTACTGAAAAAGACCCAAAACAAAAAATTAAAACGTTTATATTTTCTTCATCTATTTATTCTTTAAAGCAATAAAAACTTGTATATTGCTTTCTAGTGTTTGCTCGTATTGATATTTTTATTACATATATATTCGATTTGCAATTAGAAAGATATCTAAGTGAGATACATAATTTTTAAATTATTATTACGAATACTGATCATATTTGAAAATATTATGTAATGATATTTAGATAGCCTGCCTTTTGGATATTAAAATAGACATGCAGACATCGCAATCTGAGACACAAGGCATATCCATGAAACAAATATGTTTTATTTTAAAAGAACTTTTGGCAATATTCGAAAGTGAACCTTCTGAGAACTTTGTGAAAGATTTAATATACTTATTACCAAATATTTGCTCAAAATTGAACGATGTTGTCAGCAAATTAAGACAAGATGACAATTATAATTTTCGAAAAGGTGCAAAATTATTATTGCGCCTCCTCACCAGTATTTTTAATTGGAAAGGATTTTCGAGTGTAACATACAATACATTATTACGCGGTTCGTTATTATTGTTGACTAATTACAAGAATTAAGTATCTAATATATAGATATATATTACTCATATTTTATTGATTTTTCAGAGGGATTACGTAGTTTAGCTAAACAAGTCAATGAAGAAAATACTTCATTGCGATCTTGTAAGGAACTTGTTGCAGAATCATACAAATATTTTGAATCGTTAACGGATATTGCTACCGAAATAGCATTAGCTGCTGCTCTTGTCAATATGTGCCAATCATTAATGAAACATTCTGAGACTTATATCCAAGAACATAAGAGTAAACATGGTAAATGGTATAAGTATTTGATAAATGTTGAAATTTTACAAATTTTTTCATTATATTATGGATTTCAGCAAAATTAGCACATGGATTTCTTTGCTTGGAATGGCCCGAAGACAAGCATACTGGTTCTCAATATAAGTTATTTGTTATTCAGTTATTAAATAATTGGATAGATAATGAACCGTCGCCATTAGATACAGTAACATCAGTTTTAGAATGGTTACCAGATGAAGTCAGCAATTTTGAAAATATTCAAAGCTCTTTGACAAGAATACCTTCTGTGAAAAGAAATATTTTTAATTTGTTATATAAAAAATTATTTGATGGTTTAATTAAAGGTATAAACATATCATTATTAGCGGTCAACTCGTAAGTATTATTTTATTTCTTCAAAATGTAGAAGTCAAATTCATTTTAAAAAATGTTCAACGAATTTTATACTATTATTATATCATTATTGTTTTATATTATTTTTAAGGATTTATTAATATGAATACACATATAAGTTCTTTTAAAATTTGTTGAGCAAATCTTTTGTTTTAGAGATCCCAAAAGAATAAAGATATGGCACAATATTACTTTAAATATTCAAAAACTTGTGCAAATTTGTAAAACTTTGAAAACAAACACTATCATACAACTATTTTTGCGTTACATGCCAATGTTAATAAAACAATTTCTAAATATTGGTATGCCAATATTTGAATATAATCTGAAATATCAAACAGATGATGTAACTAGTATTTTAAAAATGATGCAAAGTAAGGAATAATTATTTTTATTGATAAGAATTAAAACGATATTATATTTTTATGGAATAATTCCATAAAAACATAATATCGTTTTAATAGATTATTTGATAAATTTAGAATCAATGTTTCCTTATTGTCATGTAAACAAAAATTTATTGTTATAAAGAAATTTGCCCATCTTTATATGAATTCTGAGTTCCTTCAGTAAATATCCTGAGTATACAATTTGTTATTAGTCGTAAGAGGCATAAAATAGACAAAGTTTTTTGCTCAAATGAGTTTTGTATTTTTTTATTAAAGTTGTAAGCATCTAAAGTAGCAGATATATTTTAATTGTGATAGCTAATCTATTTATCTAATTCATAAAAAACTTTTCGTTTTCAATTTTGTAGTTATAAAAAATTATTATCTGAATATTTTTGTTGAAATAATTGTTTCTAAATTTATCAAAAAAATCTTTTAGTTGAAATCTCAAATTATAAAACATTCTACAATAGAAAATCTCCTGGCTGCATTTGGTCGCTCATACGCTGTAAGTTTCATTCTATTTTTTTCTACATGTGTATGATAAAGATAGAATGAAATTTACAGTGCGTGAGCATTCAAATCGATCGCAGCTCCTAATAACAGAAAATAAGTAAAAAGATTAGTTTTCTAATTTATTCATACATGTCATGTTTAGGTGGTACACGATACTTACATGCCATATGTTGCGACTGCACAGAAAAAAGGAATTTACTATTGTTTAAATATGTGCCTACAGCAAAATCTACATTAGAGAAATTAGTTTATAGTGTCAAAGGAATGTTGGTCCTTAATGATAGTGCAGCAGCATTTTGGATGGGAAATCTTGTCAATAAGAATTTAGACGGCCAGGAAATTTTTTCGCAGGTTTTTATCATTTTAGATTTTAATTTCTTTTGTTTTGTATTGTGAATGAAATAAAACTTATTAATAAAAATGAATTTATTATTTTTCTAGACATCATCAGAGGAAACTACTTTACTAGACATGAATACAAATTCGGAAGAATTAATAAATGCATCATCTGAAATTTTTGACTCCGATTTAGACGAAAATTTAGAAGAAATAGAAAATGATGATGTTGATGACTTGTAATCGTATGAGAAAGAATATAATATTCTGTGATTTAATTAGAAATCAGAAATAATATGTTATTAAAATATTGCGTTATATTATAGCATACTAAATTTTTTTTTATTAAAAAGACGCATGTTCGAAAAGATCTGTTTTTGTTGTGTTCGTGAAAGATAAAATCAATATTATTCATTTCTTGTAATTTTAAAAATGAGAATTCCGAGTGCTTAAAATTACATAACAAGAATACATAAAAAATTGAATTCAAAAATGAAAAAACGCATGGCGTCGCATTGCGGCGGACATAGTCTTCTTCTTGTTTCTTCTTTTTCTATTAATAGCTAAAAACCTTGCTCTGGAGCTAACGCCCCACCATCCTCCTCTTAACAGAGTTTATATAAACGGAATCCTCCGGAGGAGTGGTTCAGTATCAGTGCGCTCCTCGCCTTGATGAAGTGAACAGCAAGGTTCACGAAACGTTGGTGTTATAAACTTTATTTCTTATTAATTTTTTAACAAACAACGAGCGCTTGCTAAAACTGTTAAAAGTTACTGTTAAAAATCATGATCTTGATAACATATGTTAAGATCAAAGTGATCGGGTTATCCCCTAAAGTGCATATTACTTTAATTTTATTATTATTAATTCTGTCCGGTTTTATCTGTTTAAATTTTGATTCCAAAGAAAAATATCCGGTAAACTTTTAATATGGCAATTCTAGCAAGTTGAAGAGATAAATGAAATTTAATTTTATCTATAAAAACTCTCGAAATATAATGTCGAAAAAGACGAAAGAAATTTGATGAAATTTCATCAATGTTCAAGGGAAAGATATTTATATTCGTAACTTCGCTGTGTGTGTGTGTGTGTGTGTGTGTGTGTGTGTGTGTGTGTGTGAGAGAGAGAGAAACAGAAAATATCTATTTGCATGTACATATACATATAAATGTATGCTGTCACGATGTTGGCAAGTTTTCATTGTACACTGAGACACTATCTTTATCGCATATGTTTACGTTTCTTGCAAGATTTTATCGGGATCTATACTTAGTATTAAATCGACCTTGTCCATATTGCATCCCGCTGCTGACACTTTAAATTATCGAGAACTTCCATTCGATCTGGGATATTACTTGACGGACAGATCAGTCTCTTATAAGTAAATAATGGAATAAAAACCTCGAAGAAAGTTTTATTTAGTGTCCATACGATCTTTTTCACGTTAAATCATCCTCAGATGATATGTTTTCCATTCAACAATAACGCAAATACATTGCAAAAATTTACTTCGAGAAAGAGCAGTTTAGTGTAGAAATAAAAAACAGACCTAATATATCTAATTAGAACTCATTCATTTTAATTTCTCTCTCTCTCTCTCTCTCTCTCTCTCTCTCTCTCTCTCTCTCTTCGGGATTGAAAAATAAAAATAAACGATTATTGGTTGTTTCGTTCACTTTCTTTCTCTACAGAAATATTAAATTTTTAATCTGATGAAGTATTAATGCTACCATTTATTACACGCAGTTGCGCATCTGTATATTTGTCGAGCAAACACATCATACGCAAAAAGAATGGTTTTGCTATATAATACGTAAAAAGAATTATGTTTGACCATCTAAATAATTATATTGGACGCTCAAGTCCGTTACTAAAATGTCAAAATATTTTACAGCATTATTATGCTTGAGGGTCTTACATAATTATTCTGATAGTCCAATAATTATTTTCAGATCTTTATCTAATCTAATTATTACTTAATTTTTATGTACTTCAGCAGAACCATTCTTTTCGATGAAAATCATTTGAAATGATCGATATGCAATGAATCCAACTAAAGCTAATTATTCATGAAAAGTTCGATTTATGTACTCAATAAGTCGAATATTCCGGAACAGTAAAAAAATTTTTACAGAAT
>Ga0157363_1001192_pt1 | contig 21370 bp, 10 predicted proteins | sample AttsexASBM1_FD_111477 | JGI IMG/M metagenome (GOLD analysis project Ga0157363, IMG submission 111477) | Fungus gardens microbial communities from leaf cutter ant in Ribeirão Preto, State of São Paulo, Brazil - Atta sexdens ASBM1 | ecosystem: Host-associated > Fungi > Mycelium > Unclassified ... | reverse complement strand
GTGCGTGCGTGCGTGCGTGCGTGCTTGCGTGCGTGCGTGCGTGCGTGCGTGCGTGCGTGCGTGCGTGCGTGCGTGCGTGTGTGTGCGTGCATGTGTGTAATATATATGTACATATAAATTATATTATACTCAAATATTACATTAAAAAATTTAAAACTCACATAATCATACAATCGCAAACATTTCAAAAACTCTGCAAATAATGTCTCGTAGATTATGTTCACGCTGCATCTTATTAGTAAAATAAAATAATCTCTGACTTCTGTCCTTCGAGAATCAATTGATGTCTTGGTAGATTTAATCTCGTTGCTGCGAGTCTCGAGTGCCATAAAGACGACGTTGTTTCCTCGCTCCCCTATGCAGCATTACAAGTGTATTGACTGCTATATTCACGTTTACGCTATCGAGCCAGTGCCCATACGATGCACGTGCCTGCGTTCGCATATACTATATGCATCATCCCGATCTCTCATATCTGCTGACTACCGAAGGTGGAAATATCGAAAGCTCGGCATAAAGTCGACATCGCGTTAATACGATTGTCAAAAGAGGAAGAGAGACAGCGAAGAACACCGAAAAATGTCGGTGGAAAGATAAGTTCGATGGAAAACTCACTATACATTCACGTGGAAACGTTCTCATCTCGCGCCGCTGTATCAAACATCAAAATCGATGAGAAGCACTAAACCAGAGTAATAAAAAGTTAAACAGCAAGTACAATCGAGTTAATAATTGCATTAGCGAGAATTTCATTTCAATGCGGATTTCGCACATACGAGGTTATAGAGAAAGCTTAATATCTCATTCGGTTCAATGTATTTATATATATTTAATCATTATTCAAAGCAAACTGTATAATAAATATAATATAATAAATGAAGCTTTGATAACACAAAGAGAAGTCAAGTGCATTTTCCTGTATGATTATTACACTTTATTAAAAGAGAAAAATAAAATTAGATTAAGATGAAATAAATATTGTAAGTCGCAAAAATAAATGGATAAATTTATGATTAAAAATCAAAATAATACTTAAAGTATTTCACGAAAATATTATACTACATTACAACATAGACTAAATTTCAATATAAATTTAGTTAAATATCCGCATAATTTTAAACACTAAAAGCAATGTGATTGAAATTACGATCGGTATGCAATGAAGACGCCACCGTGCCATTTAAAAATCAAGACAAAGAAGTAATCGGATGCTGGGATGACAATGAGCGTAAACGCGAGGATGAAAGAGGATGTAAGGGTGCGACAGACGAAGGAAGGAAATTATCCAAATTCACGGCGGACATTACTGAGGTTAAACGATTTGATTATGGTTAAATTCGAATTCAGTGGAATCATACCAATGGAATCGTACCAAGAGTACGATTAATTAACAATAATCGCATCCTCTATTTTTTCGGGGAGAATTTTGAGATGTATCAAACTATTCAAGTCGATCGCGACGCAAATTGAGTGTGAATCTAAGCGAATCAACTAAATAATAAAAATATAAGAAGAAAGATAATAGATGAGTGCATAGAGGAATAAGGAGTGCCGCAATGGTGCAATCGCCGCTGCAGAAGCTCTCATGGGAAACATTAAGTACATCGTAAATTTAATCGAGCTATCTTACTCCTTTTTAACCGCTAACGAATGATGCATGAACACAGACGAGGTATCTATTATCTTAATCTCTAACAAACGTGTCGTCAATAGAAGTCGAGTTAATAAATAGTCAACGCTGTAAAATAAAAGTGCACGAGATACTTAATAATATAGATTTTATAATCTTATCTCTTCTATAAGAGATACTTCAGAATTCTATTTTCCATCAACGCGAAAGATCCATGCACAAGTTAATTTTATTATTCAAAATGACACGATCTTCTCTCCGCCATCTACATCATTTCTGTTAATTTCCTGATTATGACATTTTTCTTCGAAGAATAGACACGAACTCCACCACTCATGTTCTAATGTGATTAACACTGTTACTACGAGGCGCGCTCCAATTTTCATAATATCGATTTACCATTCGAAGCTTTCTCAAAATTAAACAATCTTTAATAGATATTACAGATTTATATATTCAAACAATATTCTGTTCATCTATATATCGAAAGAAATTTTTAGTTGAAAATGAATGAAACAAATTTTGATATCAATCAAAATTCTGATTTGTTCATTTTTAACCAGAATTCCAATTAATACAACCATTTTTTTCAATGCAGGAGATAGACAAAATAATTTGAATATCTGGAAAATATTATAAACTATTAATTTTATTACTTGTTTTATTAATAAAAGATTGCTCTACTATTTACTTTTAATACAATTTATCCTTTGAATAATTGTTCAATGCTTGAATAATTACCAAAGGAATGTTGTACTATTCTTTCAATGGAATATTTTTTAATTGCTTATATATAATTATATAAATGATGAAATATTAGGGAAAAAATGTTTTCCCTCTATTTTCCGAAATTGCTCTCTGTTCTGTAAAATCTATAACTTCTGTTCTATAATGTCTTTCTTAATCTTAACGTCTTCTCTCTCAATAAATTATAACTCTACTCTAACAAGAATAAAATATATTCCAAGAACGACTTGTTATTAATAAAACAAGTAAATATATTATATATTCTCGTGTATTTGTATTATTTTGTTTATCCTTTGCATTTCTATCAAAGAAACTGAAAACAAATGTATATCGAAAAAAATTCGACAAATCTGCTTTCCAGCAAGATTCAAAACCGACCTTCTAGTTTCGATATCGAAATTACACCATTTAAATTAACATACCATCCTACGCGCTTTATTACTGGCTTTTATTTTTCCCACCCCCGCGCTTATAAAGCCACAGAGAATAGAAGTATATGAAGTATACTACAGCCGCGTAATGCCCTGTGATTATTATTTTCCAATAGGAATAAAAAAAAACGGAAAAGAACAAAATGTCGGGAAGAATATATGCGTGGGAGGAGTTGAGGATGAGATTCACCCACTCGCACACTTCGCCATTATTCGGGTATCTCGGGTAATTTTCCGGTAGCATATACTACAACGAACGGGAAGAGAGGGGGTTACTGAACCATTGTTTATTTCCTCTAGTAGTCCTCGACTTTCCCTCCATCTCGTTTCTTTCTGTCTCTTCATCTCCCCCATTCATCTCTATCCTTCTCCATTTTTCTCCATCGCTCTTTCTCTATCTTTCTCTATTTCCGGCTCTTACTACCTACGACTCTCGTCAAGCCACCGCATTATCCCACCCTCTCACACACCGGGTATTGATTCCGTCATACCACCCCCGCCGTGAGAGACCCAGACTTGCTCTCTCTGGCGTAAATGTGTGCGTGCACGTCGATGCTCGACTTCACATTTGTATGTGTATTTAGCCACCGAGCGCACCCCCCTCCCCCTCTTCTCGTCCCCCTGTACAGTCGGCGCAGTCAAAGCGGCCAAAGCGGAAAGGGAACGAAGAAGGGAAACTGGTAGAGTAAGAGGAGAACGGGGGGGGGGTGCAAAGAGAGGACAGTCTGGAGCCGATGTAGGAAAGGGGTAGTTTAATAAATTGCGCTAAACGGCAGCTTGCGTAGTGCACGCGCACAAACACGCACGCGCGCGCGCAGATACGGAAACCCATGTAATGACAATGTTGTAAATTCACTATTAAAAGACCCGCCTCTATACCATATTCTACCAACTATTCCAGCTGATCGTAAATTTCAACTTAACGCATGTACTTACGCAAATATGCCGACGCGTGCGTATCTGTGCGAATGATTAATCGTATAAATATATCAATCCTCAACGAGGAGGATAAATATTAATCTTGAATTGGCCAAAGTGAAGCGATTTCATTACCAATATTGTGCAGAAAGCTGCCGACAACGATATCGTGAAGATAAAACGCCGCGGATATGAAATAAAGTATCGAACGGTTTTGGATAATATTCATTGCGAATTTTATTAAATTTCATTGTGTATTCTATATCGATCATCAAAGACTTTTTAATCACGATATTTCCCGGTCTCGAATGCGGTATACTAAATATAATGAAGGATTAAAATTTCAAACCTCATCACCGTTGTATGTATTACATAATTGCATTGTGCGTGGAATCCCGATCAATTATACACAATTCAATAGGACGAGCTCGTAAATGTATGCATTTTAAATGCCATACATTTTGTCGTAACAGAGCAAATCAAGAGCTTATACATTTAATTAACGCGTTCGTTGCGTCGAAAGCGCCATGCTGAATTGTTTCCACGTGAAAAGTGTGTTTCACGCATAAACGCTTTTGGCGAAAAGGGAACGGTGAAAAGGGATGTTAATTAATTATGTCGTGCGTTGTGCAATAATTGGCTGTCCTTCGAGTGAAACGCGTCTCTATGACGGAAATCGTTCGCGTCGCGACTAAATCGTCATGACGTTATTATTTATTTGCCGCGGCAACGAAACGGCGAATGAATTTCATCTAAACGATTATTATAACGCGCGAAAGTAATATAAACACTTTCTGATTATCGCCGGTGGTTAATTATAAAACCCACCGTGATTTTATCGCGCTACCAAACGAGCGTGCGAGTGATTTATCGCGCAATCATTATGCGACGATATACATATAATTATTTAACTCGTTCAACGATTTATCCTCCCCAATTTCGCTGTAAGTGGTTTGCTGGTATAAAAAAATCTTAATAATTGAGAGATTTAATGTAGCTATCGAATCATTTCTTTTTTTATAAGCTTAAAAAGAAAATGGATATAAATCTAGTTCTTTTAACTTTAACACCAATTTTCCCCAAATTCTTACAACTTCCTTTAAAGACGTAAAATTAAATTAAACTTAACTTTCCCAATTTTAAAATCATGTTTCGAGAATGTCAAAAAGCTGGGCTATGTTAAATTTTTCAATTTAAAATATAAAATCATGAAATATCAAGGCATAATGACTTGCAACTCTATGAGATACTTATATTTTGGTTATATACAATCAGTATAAAAAAATATTAGCTAAAAAAAAGCAATATTATCTAACATTACCTAAAAAATTTTGTCATAAATACGTTCTGGAACCAACTGCAAAACAACAAATAATTTGATTTATATGATTTTATGTTACGAAATGATCATATATGATCATATTTGCTGTACATTTTATGTAAACAATTTTTAAACGAATAATTGAATCCAAACAAACTTTTGCACAAATATTTACTAATTTATTAATATACGTAAAAAGTGATTTAAATTGTGATGTTATCTTATCAAATTTGCAAATAAGTTCAACAAAACACAATTTTCCAAGAATGAAGATAAAAAGAAAAAATTAAATAACTTTTAATTAAACCAATAAAAGAATTGTGTTCAAATGTTATATAAATATTTACATAATAATACAATAATCTATAATATTTTTATATTTTTGGTAATGTTTCGAGGTGTAATATTACTTTCTAAATTCTTTAGAATGGAATTTTTGAAAATTGAGCCATTGTTGAAAAAAATGACTTAATTTTCAATCTTTAATGTCTGTTTCCACTAATGTAAATTAACTTTAATCATGAACCTATATACTTTATCTCTTTTTCTTTAAAACTAAAAAAAATGCAGAATAAGTTGAATCAAGATTAAAGTTAATCTATAATATTGATAGAAATATATAGGCACAAGAATAAGATTTCACTCTTCAGAATGACAATTTACTCTAAAAGCTTTAGAGAGTATACATGCATCCTTAATTATCGTTTGGTATCAAGTCTATTCGATAGGCCAAATATGCAAAGACGGCGAAAGCGAGCGCCGCATAAATCGCGAAATGTGCGAAAATCCGATCGGCGCAATGCAGAGAAACTAGCGGACGTGTGCAACAATGACGTCACCGGTGGATTATCGAATGAGAGGGAGATCGAGCGCAAAACGAAAACGCGCAATGCAAATTCGCGAGATACAGAACATATGTAAATCACGCGAGGTAGAGCTGCACGAAAATCGGAGCGGCTTTAAAAGTGGCGAAGACAGGGGCGAGGACGGAACTGTTCACCGACTTCTTCATCCCCCTTAAAATTCAACCCGGTATTCTTCTCGGAACAGATCTGAATAATGTAGTAGGCGACGAGAGGATGGCCAAGAGAGCACGCGCTCTGCATTCCCCCCTTCGTCGTCTGAAATCCAAACTTAAAAGCCGCTGGGCGAAAGGAACGCTGGAAGGACAGGAAAAGGTGGAGAATGATGGCATTTTCAGGATTTCTCGATAGTTTCTCCATTAAAGGCGTTAAGGTTATTAAAATTTGAAAAACCTCAACACCCAGATATACATCCAACTATCGGTGTCTCGTTATCTCGATAACAGTCGATTTAACTTGACAACGCAGAAATTTATAGACATGCTCGCATGTATACACTGCGTTATGGTACGTAAAAACGAACGGGTCATTTCCTCGACGTGCCGCACGTATGCGAGTCGATGTTCTAATAAAAAAAAAAAAAAAAAAAAAAACCCGTTTTCGTTTCGCGTATACAAGTCAAAGAGATGTCGATATCCATCTGAAACTGGCGCGATCAATGTCGTTCAACGACTCGGAAATAGGAACGAAGCTGGGTATGTTACAAAACTAACATGTTTTCCCTCGATTTCATTTCGTTCAATTAACTTTTTGGTTAAATATATTAAATGCATTACGTTTAATGTGCAATTAACGTCAATTAAACGCATTCAATTGTATAAAACAATTCATATAATTTTAAACTTTTAGATGTGGCTTAAAAATACAAAATATAAATACTAGGGAGCATACAGCCACACTAGATGTTTTAAACGAAAGTCATGTATTTAAAATTATATTATGATAAAGTAGATGTTTCGATAAAGATTTGATTTTAATATTTTAATGTACTGATGGTCAAATCTTAATCAAAACGTTTAGTTTATCATAATATAATTTTAAATATATGACTTTCGCTTAAAACATCTAAGGCTGTATATGCTCTATATTATTTATAATTCATATAATATTTATATTCATTAAATGCAATATAATGAATTTATCGAACATAGTAAAAAAATAAGTGAAATCAAGTAAATGATATTGATTTATTATTAAGATTATATTACACATATTTATTAACAAAATTAAAAAATTATGAAAAAATTATAATTTTTATATATTAAAAAGTTTATCGGCGATTTAAAACCTAGATTAAAAATTACTTCAATAAAACGTAGAACGTTTAAAAAAATAATTACATAAAGAAATTTTCTTAACTATAAAATTGTCAAATGTAGAGAGGACTGAGAACAGTTATAACGGAGGTTAGTTGTAACAATGCGTAAATTTTTTAAATGATAAGAGATAAAATGATCATATGAAGAAGAAAAATAGTAAGTATCGAGGCTTGCGTTTGCCTCATGACATCAATCGCGCGTGCGCCGCATGTAAAAGAAGGGTTTATGTAGGGTGCTCAGATAAGCCATGTAAGTGTAAATTTACGATGTTATACTTTTTTGCTTTAAACTTTCAAATAAAATGTTTTTATCATGTTTTCAATTTTATTAATTTTAAAATGCGTTTTCTCAAGCTATATGCATATCTTTTTTTTTTAATATTTTTAAGTGGTTTCAAATATATTTATATAAATTTTTACAATCAGTTTAGGGTTAAAAGTATCGCATCGCCAGAGTACATTGTACAATAACACCATTATAATTAATAGTAAATGTTAAAAAAAGCCCGTCTATCTCAAATTTTGATAAAAATACATTGAATCGATGCGTAAAAATGAAGATTTGACAAGAAAAAAGTGTCGCTCTGTTTCGCTCGAACCGAAATATTTTAAGTTGACGACTATTCAGGTTAGGAAATCTGTCGTAGCCATGAAATACTGCGATGCAAGCACGAGTTGAAATCAGATTTTCATGCTCTATAGCCGCGAATGCGTTGTGAGTATTTCTTATTGTAATAGATGTAATAAAAATTCACTGCTTTACAAACACAAATTCACTGCTTTTTAATAGTAAATTTACTGATTTAAAGACAAAAATAATATAAGAAGATAATTTTTGTTTTAAAATAGATAATTTATTTTTAAAACTCTAAATTTGTGTTTTTAGAACAGTAAATTTATGTTTTAGAACAGATAATTTGTTTTTAAAGCAGTAAATTTCTGTTTTAGAACAGATAATTTGTTTTTAGAACATTACAACTTTCCCTAGCTCTGTTTAATTTTGCCCCAAATCGAAACAAGATGTATTAGTTCGGATTTTTACTCGGCTTACAGCCTAAAATTACACCTTTTTGCAAATAGTACCACAAAGCTAAATAGTTGTTTCGTCATGTGCATTAAAAGAAATAAACATATACGTCATAAAGAAATATATGTATATTTCTAAAAATGATTACACTGTCCTCAGTTTTTCTTAATATAAATATAAATATTGACTTTATAAAACTGTTTTCATATGTACACAAAATTCATTTTTATATAGAAAGTACAAACTTCCAATTCCACTTTTTGCAGAGACCATGCATCCTTAATTAAAATTCGATCATCTTTTTAATTACCAATAAGATACTTTTAAAAAGAGTAAAAACGCGATGTGTGACAAATTAAGCGCAATATATTTCTTATTTCAAAAATTTTCTATCTTGCACAAATTTCTCGGCGCAATTGCATCAATTGCATCAATAAACGATAAGTTTTTCAGGACTACCAGTTCTGAAGTGACGTTTGAGAAAATCGACACGTTCCGCTTGGCCGATCGATCCCATATTATACCAACGCTCCTCCCGGCGCTTCTGTCCGCATCATAAATTGCCCCGGTAAATATGGTCCTTCCAACGATAGGATTCTCTCCGGTCGGGCGTACAATGGCGAATGACAAATGAGCGAGAGACAGAGCGAAATAAACGTGCGCGGGAATCACCGATAATATCGTGGGACAGCAAAGGAAGACGGCGAAGTTTGTGCTCGCGAGAGGATCGACTCTTTCTCTCGCGCTTCTTCCGTGGGAATTTCTCGGTTAAAGAGAAAACGCGATTATTTCTGCTGCGGATCTATTTACCTGACCGCAAAGCCGAGTCATGTCCCTCTTTAGTTGTTCCATTCCAAAAAGGTATTCGCAAAGATGAACGTACATATGACCACAATCGCAACGAATAAATTTCTTATAATTCATCCAGAAAAAATAAGTATTATATACGTGCTTGTTATCGCTTCTTTAACTGATTAAAACATATAAGTATTATGGAATTGTTGAGACTGGATGATAATCGGAATTATTCCGTTTTCTCTATAAAATACAATAGAAATCTAAAAAATAATTAAACGATTTCAATCGGAATCCATTCTGAATAATTTCATAATACATGCCATTAGAAGTCAATTGTACATGGAAACATGTTGAGAGATCGTATTAGTAACATAAACTACAGAGATTCTCTAATCAGAGTCACGAAATAATATAAAGGTTAACGATACCAGTTTTCAACAAAAATGTATGACTGATAGTATCGTATGACATCTATTAAGCTAGAAAAATATAAAAAACTGTAAGCAATAAACAACAAAGCAAATTTACCAATAATAATAGAGAACATAAGGCAATAATTTTACATACTTTATTGTAATGGCTGATTTTCTTACTGCCTTATATTTATGCTATGAGCTTTAAGCTAAGATCAGAAATGTCTATACCTAATAAGCAGCGTCTACAATGAGATTTTAAGACATGGAATTTAAGCTTTTATATAGTATGCAGGATAAACTTGGTTTAAAAAGTAAAAGTAAGAAATGACTAATCATAGTCGAATGTGAGAAGAATCGACTAATTGGTCAATGTTTTACTTCTTATATAAATTCTTCTTCGTATATTGTAGACCAGGCCTGAGAAAATAAACTAATCACAGTAGAATGTGAAGAGAATAATAGACAATAACTGGTCAATTTCTTATGATTTAAAGTTTAAGCTTAAATTTTACGTCTTTAAATGCTGATTTGAAAATTTAAATGCTGATTTACATTTATGATTAGTAAAGACGTATATTTGTTTTCCTGTGTATAAATTCACAATGAACGATGCCTTGACGAATGCCGTGTAATTGACTTTGTGAATAATTACGGCTTTTATCAAGAGACATTTCTCGTATTTCTCTCCATTCGTGTATCTGGCGTGCTCAGATTTTGCGTACAACGGTGAAATTCGACACGACGCTTATCAGGCACGTACATCGAGAGGCAGTGGTTCGAAACATATGTGTGCGTATGCGATAATCTCGCGGAAATTATTTCGCCTCGACTCGTAAAAAAAATTTTTTATTCGAATAATCATATAACAACCGCCGCGCGCCATGTTGTTCACACACAATTCCGTCGAAATCACTCGGATACCAGCCCTTCCACTAGTGTCAAGCATCGAAGAGAACATATTTTATCGACTAGATCATGAATATTAATAAAAAATGCAAATGCATTTGCAACATTATACAATTTAAATATTAAAAAAACACGTGTGTGCCCCGCGGTAAATAAAAATATAAATGGCAGATAACGACAAAAAATTTGCTCATAAAACCAACTAACAAGAGAACCTCTCGAATTGTTCAATTCTAATTTTAATAAAACTTTATTTTCATACATAAATTACATAAATAGACGAATTTAGAAAATATTATTAAATTACTTAATAATTTTAAAAATATAAATTTAAAAATATAAATTTTAAAAAAATTATTTTTGAAAAATATTAATAATGTAGATAAATAGAGATAATTTTATTATAAAACTTTTATATTATACATCTTGCAATATCTCGAACAGTTTCTGAGATATGAGAAAAGCTAAAATCGCTTTATCTATAAGGGATGATTTCACCCTTTAAAACTGTTTTTCCGTGCCAACTGATACTTTCTAAATTCATCTTTTTTTGTAATAAAATTCTATTTATGTATATAAAAAATTTTATTAAAATCAGAATTGTATAATTCCAGATGTTTCCTTATAAGTAATCGGCACATGAGTTACTATTATGAACCAACGATGCAAGTGCTATCGATCGTATGTTGCACGCGTGCAGATACGCTTTATGCAAATTCGATAGGTTGTACATGAATAAGTGTCACATATTATCCTGACAAAAAGTTGAATGGATCGCGTTTAACGTTGCTAGACGACAGGATGGCGCGTATCGGATAGCGTTTTGCGCTGAATCGGCCTTAAACGAGGACGAGCGAAAAAGCGCATTATTACACAGTCGAGCCCGTGCACGGCACTCGGGCAGCAGGCAAAATGTATAAAGCGATCTCTCCTTGAGACACGGCACGCTCGATCGAGCAGCCGGAGCGAAAGAGAAACACGAGCGGCGAAGGAGCGACGACGCTTGTCGTGCGGAGCTCGACACGCCGCAGTCTTTAACGTACAATATAATCCGACGATCTTGTGCGTAAACGCGTATATTCCCACTGCTATCCGCCGATTTTACAAAAGCCTCCCCAGCATGACGCGTACACGCGCGAATCCCCCGTATTCTCCTCTCCAGAGCACCGAGCTGTTTTATATTTCATACGCTATATGCTACTTCCCATGGCTTTCCTCCTCTCGCTGTCTTTAATTAATCATAATTTTCGCTTCTTGATCCTAGATTACCACTAAGCGATGTTATTACCTAATGACTATTTTATTTCATTTCTGTCTATTAATTCTCCGAAAATTCTGATTTATGCATCAAATGTTTTAAAATCTATAATTTAAAGAGTCGCTTCGTTGAAAAAGATTAGTGTATATTTACATTCTTGATGTTACTTTAATGAATAGGTTTTTTTATTATCTAATTTTTTATCTAATTAATAATCAGAAAATTTTTTCAATAAAGACAAAATTTCATTAGAATTTTTAAATCTACGGTTTAAAGAAAGATCCATAATTTAAAGAGTCGCTTCGTTGAAGAAGCAAAGTGTCCTTATGTCGAATGGGCTATTATCTAATTTTTGTCTATTAATTACCAGAAAATTCTTTCAATAAAGGACTTACTCGTTAGATTTGTTAAAATCCATAGTATAAAGAAAGTCACTTCGTTGAATGGTCAGAGTGTACTTGCGCTCTTCCGAATACAATCCTAGTATAACAAGGCACAGCCGAGAAGAATATCCTTTTGAAATCGCTCATTTTGTTTTATCCAACGATCGTATTCGCTGCCTGATTGCTTCTTATAGTTAGTACCTCATTATACGCGATGGTAATGCTACGTCTTATTTCTCCGCGTCTCATTATGCGCTGTTCATGAGGAGAAAAAGAGAGAAAGAGAAAGGACGAGACAGAGAGGACCGATAGCATGGCGGAGGTACATACGCATAAACACACGTTTTCATGCTCGCACATATAGTGTATAGAACGAAGCGAGAAGAGGAGAGAATGTACTCGTCCCCGCGGATCTAGCCAGTCTATAATCTGGCGTTCACGTAGGCGCCACTATCTGTGCTCGACGGGAACGGCGCGACGTGTGAATGTACACGCACATAAACCCTGCAACTCGCCTATACATCCGCGCGCACACTCTCTCTCTCTCTCTCTCTCTCTCTCTCTCTCTCTCTCTCTCTCACACACACACACACACACACACACACAACAGACTACGATCGTGCCGCACGTGTACACGCATACAAACGCGCTGGCAAACCGATAGATGCATACGGTGGCAACGACGGGATGTACTGCACGTATACACGCGACACGCGGAACGCGCACGTCTGGATTACGTAAAGCCACGAGGTCGGGTATAATGCGATCAAACGACCTACAAATCGCGGGGGCTTCGCTTTCCGCTTGGTGCAAGAGCGCGATGTAAACACCGCGTTGCGCCGCGTAGGAATAATCGCGAGAGCCGGATTTATCAAGGCGATTGGCGAATTAGTGGATAATGCGTACCGAAGTTTATCCGTCCTTAATGTGAAAACGAGATGAAATAAAGAGAACTGAGATTGCTAAATATCTTCGCCATATCGGCGCCAATTTTACGTGACTGATCGCATAGCTGATAAACGCGATTCTTTAGTCTCTTATTTCTTTTTAACAATATTTGTGAATCCAACAAAAAAAAAAAGTAAAATGCCTACATCAAGATTACCATAATTCTTCATTCTAAAATTTTTCATAACATATATTTATTTCCCTGATTTCCATATAAAATTTCATAATTAATTTCCCTGATGTTCTCAATAATATTTTGAAATTTTTTTGTAGTTTCGCTTTTTTGAAAATCGTCAAATATTTTGTTAAGAGAACACAGAGAACAATGTAAATCGCCGTTGAGGTTGATAATTAAGTTAATAGTATTTCACAACTGCATATGTGATGTAAGTATACATTAAATTTCTTTAAACCTAAGAATTTTTATTTTCTAGAAAATTGTGCAAAATTCTCTAATTTTTCCTTGATTTCCTTAACATTTTCAATTTTCTTGATACTTTCCTGATTTCCAGTTTTGTTACAACCCTACAAGGTTATTAATGCATAAATTATATATTCATAAGTTAACAAGATATAATTCAAATTATCAAATAACTGCAAACGTTCTGAATCTGGATTTGAGTCCTCTTTAATGTGGAAGTCAAGTACAAACTCAAACACAGATTTACTTGATTTATATGAAGAGGACTCAAATCCAGAATCAAAACGTTTGCAATTAACTTCATTTAGTAATTTCATATCTTACCGACTTATAAATATATAATTTACTCATTAATAACAATGGAGACTAATATAGGCATTTTGCTTTTATTTGATTTATTCTTGGAGTCATACAAATATCAACTTAATTTATTTTTAAAAATTGTAAGACATTGTGTTTCTGCAGTGTGCTAAATTGATATTCATAGCTTACTTTAAGGCTCAGTTTCACAACTAACGATTAAGAATTAACTGTGAATTGTGAATTGTGAAATTAAGTCTATTAAATATTCAATATTCATAACGAAAGAAATACCACTACGAAAGGAAGAAACGATGCGTAAAATACATTTGAAAACAAGAATTCTCGTTTTAAAACATAAATTACGTTTAACAAAGAATTGATATGATTAAATTTAAAAGTTTTAATTTAATTCAAAATATGAACTTCACTGGTTCCGTTAATACAGATTGGTAATAGCTTAATTAACATTATAACTAGTTATTGTTTTACGTTCTACAATAAATTATATTCATACAGAAAGTTGTAATTTTTTATGCTGGATTACGTTCTCGAGAAAATCACTTCGTACAGAATATAATTTAAAACAAAAAAGTAATCATATTATACATTCCAGTTCTGTTCATTGCCTAGGATTAGCGCATTGTGTGTGAAACAGATCTTTAACATAACAATTTATCGCAGTATATCGCACGCTCCATTGCAACGATCTTCAATGTATATTCATACGTATTATATGTCATTACTACCTCAACAAATAATATTTACACGGTGATTAAACTTAATTGTTATGCATAATCTTTCTACGATACGTTGAGCACAAATAATCTTTAGAATACTCAATCTGTCTGAAAGATTTTTTAATGTCGTCGAAACTGTTAAACGAATAAAATAATAACGAAGGAAAATAATTAAATGCATCTTATAATATAGCAACGATAACATTAAATAATAAAGACTTTTAACAAACTTTTGATAAGCCGTACAAGGGGATTAATCGAAAAGTGCTTTTGCAAATAAAATCAGTTTCATGTTAAATCTTTCCACGAAGTTTTGGAATATCGGTGCGTATATGTCGGCGTAACAACTGGATCAGACAATTTGCATGAAAGCAATGGCGATCGGTCGATTGGTTTTAGCGTGAGTGCAGGAAGCCCTAATGAATTCCCGACTACCAATACGTGTCGGGAAATGATCGTTGTTTGCCATCATCGCTGCCGGGCATCGTCATCGTCATCATCGTCATTGCACTCGCTCGGTATGTATTGCCATTAAAACCGAGCGGAGCGAATTGCGTAATCCGCCTATTGGTATACACGATACATGAGCTTATCGCGAATGTTTCGATACACATGGCTGAAAGCGCGATATTTCGCAGGATAAAGGATGAACGATCATTGAGAAAACAACACTGTTGCATTACACGTGCATCACGTTAATTGATGATTCGGAATTAAAATCTGACAAATTTAAAATTTGCTTTATTGTTATGCCCAAATCAAAATTTTTTATATTTTCCATTTTTAATTTTTATGCATTATATTATTTCCGATTTTTGTATGTGATGTCAATGTAATTCCATTATATTTAGAGTATATTTTTATGTGCAACTGAGTCAATCATCTTTGATATATAATAGAATACATCAGAATTATTTTGTATCTAATATAGAATCTGATTGTGAGAAAATTCCATAAAATCGTTATATTTTCAGACATATAATATTTTTTTTCTATGCAGAATAAAATTTTTTCTAAAATTGAATTATGTGCAATTTAAAAAATCATATAATTTGTTGGGCCAATTTTTAAAATTTATAGCGTAAAAACTGAATTAGATGCAAAAAATGAGTATAGTTGACTTGAAAAGACAGAAATTCACGTCAATTCCTTTCTCATAGTTGTATTAATTATTTTTCGCATCCAGAGATCGAGTTTAATCACCAGCACTTCAAAAGCAAGATTACAAGTGCAGAATGTTTAATTACATGCGCCCTGTGCGCGCGAATGCGGCAATGACATTCATCCCATTCATCCACGGTGTATTAATAAACGATGCTTCTCGCTAGTAATCGAGATTTCAACGAGAAGAAACGACTCGTTAAACGCGTCCGTTAATTCGCCGGGATGCTATTTTCAGGCGCGACAAAAGGCGCGCATTGCGTAACTCGTAACGTTCTCTAGTCATATAAACAGAATTTGTGTGTGTGTGTGTGTGTGTGTGTGTGTGTGTGTGTGTGTGTGTGTGTGTGTGCGCGCGCGCGCGCGCGCAGAGAGAGGGGGGGGAGAGAGAGAGATATCTGCAGATATTAATTTTCTTAATTCAAATAAAAAAACTATGATAAATTCTTCAATTTAAAATATTATTGAAAACATATCTTAAATAAAATACTCCAAATTTTTTTTTTTAAATAAACTCATCTTTCATCTACACAATTTTCAGAGTTAATTATTCCTTTGATTGACTCGAATCTCATATCCTTACCAGAATACATAAAAATGATAAAAGATATAACAACAAAAAATGTCATTATTATGTACATTTATTATTATTTTTGTATTCTAGTAAAAATAGACTCGAATATCTTAATAGATTTCAAGTCAGACAAAGGAAATAGCTAACTCCAAATTATGTAAATAAAAGATGAGTTTCTTAATAAAAAAAAAAGTATAAAATACACCAACATATTTTCAAAAATATATCTTTTACATAGATTTATATTATTGAAAAACTCATTAAACAATTGGAAAAGATCTGACTTTTTAATTTTCCGCAAAATTACTCGACGAAGAAGAAATGAATTATACTAGAACACAATAGTATAAAATACAGAAATAAAGTATAGAAATTCGCGAAATCGTCCGCGATGGTACGTCAAGCCGAAGTTTCCGCCTGGTCGTTTATCGAAGAAAATAATTCGAGTTTCCGGTTCTCTCCGTACTCTTATTATTCGGGTTTTCACGACGCGACTCCGCCCAAACGTAAAGTCAATATATAGACGCGGGTTATATCCGACAGGATACAGACAGAATCTCTCCGCCGTTCGGCCACGAAGGAAACGGGAGGATATCTCTTCGATACGTTGTTGCTCGTGGATCCTCGCCGCGATGCGATGCGAGGTTTCTTTGCCCCTTTAGTTCCGGCGCGTTTAATAGAAGCATATCGCGACGTCATGCCGGAAGAATAGTATCGGCACGTGACGGCAGCATCGTATATGTATTTACATGTACATAAATGCATCTGCGCTCGCGAGATCCTAGACGCGTAAATGCGCTTTTATGACTGCGAGATATTCTCGCGATACATGTCTCGTATTTTATAATGTAATAAATACGACATTATAGCCGTACTGCGTTACGCAATAAAATATCCGCGATTCTTATTTCTGACGGGCAATAATATTTGTTGCTAACAACATTTAAGGATATTCTCGACGTTGTGAGTTTGCTTAATTCTGACACAAAATCCTTATTTAGCGAGAAACTAATCAGGGTTTTTTGTGATGTAAATTTTTAACTGAAATTTATTTCGTATTAACGTGTTAATTCTATTAACACGAAACTCAAATACACTTGTAGTAAGTAATATTAACCTACTAAACAATCTTTTTAACTTTATAAATTTATATAAATTGTCTCTTTTCTGTTGGAATTTCTCTCGTTTACCATAATATTTAACTCTTTTAATTTCGCAAGCACGTTAATCTTACTATAAATTTGCATTCGCATTTTCACAACACATAATAGTTAATATTGCCATTTAAAAAAACCAACGAGAAGTTTGTAGAATCACGGAAATATAAGGCGGTTCCGATGAAACCAGCTTTCGATAAAATCCGAGAGAGACGGATAGAAATTGCTATGTCGAGAAAGAGAAAAAGACTCGCTATCCGCTCGATTGAATTTTCTTCCGCCCGAGGTGGATTCAGCTTCCTTATGTGCGCGCGAAGGAAAGTCGCCTAGAATTTTTTCGCGAAAATAGTCCGTCTTCTTATCAAATATCTTTACGATCGTTAATTATACTGTCAAAGAACGTGTAAAGGGAATTACGATTCAACCAGGACACAGACTGTGCAGCCCACTAGAGTGACCACGTAATCAACGAGAGCGGTCACCCCCCTCGTTCAACGTGAATTAAAAAAAGCCGTCCCGACAGAAAAAGCATGTCGCAATCGATCGCTCCACAAAAACGCTCGGCATTCTGCACTTCGTCCCGCAGAATTTCGAGTGTACCAACAGTTGCGAGTTTAATGGAAAAATGTGGAACAAAAGATCCGAGTATCGATTTACTCACTAAATGTTAGTAGACAGATTTTTGTAATATACCTAGCCCAAAATGGAATAACTATAGCGACTCGAAAAAATGCGCACTCTCCGTTTACAACCGCAGCTATAAATTATACACAAGAAAAATTTTAATTAATCCTGCTATTCTGAAACTAAGAAACTATCCTAGAAAAAATGATTTTGCTGAATTAAAAAATTTAACTAGATACAGATTTGGAAATAATTTTGCTAAATCAATATAATTATGCAAGGCACTCAAACTGGCTGCTAAATATCAAAATTTTTTACAGCATTGCTCATCATGTTTGAGATTTCTACGCAATTATTTCGATGGTCTAACAATATTATTTTTAGATTCATAATTAACTAAATTTTTAGATATTTCAGTAAAATAGTTCTTTCCACAAAAAAAAAACACTCTAAATCAGGTCTGTTTAAAACTTAGCTCGCAAGCTGAACACTTCCACCTCCCCATCGTTTCGTTGAGCAAGAAAGATAGAAAACAAAAAAGATAAAGCAGCCAATCACTGATTGGACAGAGCTCTAGTAATCTATTCTTTTTGTTTTCTATCCATTTCACTCAATGAAATGATGGAGAAATGGGTGGAAGCATTTAGCTGGCGAGTCAAGTTTAGCATAAGCCTGTTCTTGATTAACCGACTAAATATAAATTAGATCTACATAATTCTAAAAATTAAGAAAAATCAAGTTAAAATTAATCTTAAAAATTAACTATAAAAAGTTTAGTTAATTAAAATTAATTAAAAATTAAAAACTGAGAAATAAAACTAGGAAAAAAACTGAGAAATAAGACTAGAAAGAAAACTAAGAAAACTCTAGATTAACCGACTAAATGTGAATTATTTTCAGCTCTTAACTGTTAATTATATAAAATTGAATCTCGAAACAAACTATGAGTAAGGTTTTTCCAAGTGCATCCTTCGTTCTTATATTCCATTGTACCTTGCTCTTAAATCCGGGCAAAATGCGGTGCTCGTGCAAATAAGAAAGTGGCGCTCTCGTTGCGGTTTCAAAGGTGACGGCAAGAGAGATAGAAAGACAATTCAACTTGGTCGTCTCTATTTGAACATGGAGGAAAAGAAAGGAAAATCCGCGGGAGCGAGCTCTCTTATCTGCCGTGCAAAGGAATAAAACGCATTCTTCGTTGTGCTACGAAGAATGCGTTTTTCCCGCAGAAGAACGACAAATAACTTTATCGCACGTGCTGACATCCACGAGTGTGTAAAGAGCGGCTCTTGACAAATCATGTCCACGAGCGGAGATAAAATAAGAACCGTCCGTAAAAACGACGGATCCAAACTTATATGAATTACAGAGAATGCTTTTTCCTGAATATGATAGTATACGACGGAGTTAAGTATGTCTTTATCTCGAATTTTTCTTTTCTTCAAACTTCGGTTTAATATCGATATCAGTTTCATTGTAACTTCAACAATATTTCGATCAAAATAAAATATTCGAAAAATTAATATCACAAAACTACCTCGAGTGGTAAAAATATGAGAATATATCTATGAAGTACGCGTTCCTCATATTCTTTATTTGTGTTATACTTCACTTTGCAATAGCCGTTCTTCAGCCAAAAATTTCTCTTACTAAAACACTGTACCTCTTTTAGACTATGCTGTCGCATTTAACTCTTCACCGGTAACATAAATTTTAACTTTCATCACTAATAAAAGTCTTTAAGAAACAGAGCAAATTTTTTATTGTTCCAGATTACATAAAAATCGAAAAAATCCTGATATATTTGTCAAAACTTTAACAATATGAATTTTTATCACAAAAATTGTATTTATTTTTATAGATTTAATTAATCTACTAAAATTCTCAATTAAAATCTTGATGATAAAACCTTAGCTGCTGGCAGAGGATTAAGCCGTTCGAAAAAAAAAATGTAAGTAGATTCGAAGGCAAGGAAATTCTGATCGTTATTACGCATGAGTTACGTCGCAACAAATACGCAGATGCGCACACAAGAGCCCAATCATAATCCCTCTTCGTAGCCGAATATTCGCAGCGTTTCCCACATTACACCGCCGAATCTTCTCCGCGCGTGGATTTCATGGATACGAGGATGCAAATGCGCGCTGTTAATCCCGGTAATAAATATGCACGATTCCACTTAACATTGCAGCCACGATGCGCGCAGCGTCGAGCTCCACGCTCGCGCAATAACGTCCCTCTTTTGCCGCACGTACAGCATCTTTATTTCCACCCGCGCTGAGAGATGACTTGCGTGCCGAAGTGCCTCCATCTGCGAGCCTCCGGCGAGGCTCTATAACGATATCTCGCGACGAATGGTGCCGATCAAGATGGAGAGGACTGGTCATTGAAACCAGTATATTCCGGATTTCAGATTCAAACGTGATATACAAATCACTCTCTTTCAATGAGCACAAGTGTTCACACGGAAAGAATGGGTTTGCTGAAGTATCTAAAAATTTAGTTACAAATTTAGTCTGAAATAATTTTGTTGTATCATCAAAAGAATTATGAAAAACACTTAAATCTTGATAACAATGCAAAAAATGTTATCAGTCTAGCAATCGGTCTAAGCATCCTACATAATTATTTTGATGACCTAAATAAAATTATTTTCAAATCTATATCTATTTAAATTTCTAGTTACCTCGGCAAAATCATTCTTTCCGAAAATTTCTTTGAAGTTATCACCTCATCTTTTAAAAATGTAAACTTTTTATTTTAGTTCTGAATACACAAAGAATTTCTTATTATAAGTAAAAAAATGGTTTACTAATATCAAAATATAATTATGTTCATTAAAAGAAATTTGGTTTCCTATAACTATTTTGTTGATGTGTAACTCTAACAAAAACTTTTTTATTTTTTTTTTTTCATTTAAAAATTATTCTAATCAAAAATTAGTTCGAATAATCAAAATTGTATTATTCTAATCAAAATTTGATTAGAATAAATAAATGGTCACACGGACCAAACATTTTTCAGGATGTTTTCTAGTTGTTAGAATATTAAAATTTTTGGAACATTGTCATTAATATTGAAGTAGTATACATAAATAATGATTTTACAATCCAACAAAATTATTTCCAGATGTATCTAGCAAACTTGTTAGATATTTCATTAAAGCTGTTCTTTTCACACAGTTGATATAATGAAACATTTTTTCAATGCTCTTATTTAATTAATTTTCTTCGGTCACATCGATAAAAGATACAGGAAAATCCTACTGCAGTTTATCGACTAATGTCGCTATTAGAGACCCGTATCTGACTTTGCTAGGAAAACACAACTAATAGCGTCTCTCCAAAGTCGATTTGTGCACATCGCTTTATCGGACCGGGTAATCTCCCAACTAGTGAGCTTTAATCTCAACGAACTTTAAACACCGAGCTT
>Ga0157363_1001191_pt1 | contig 21372 bp, 13 predicted proteins | sample AttsexASBM1_FD_111477 | JGI IMG/M metagenome (GOLD analysis project Ga0157363, IMG submission 111477) | Fungus gardens microbial communities from leaf cutter ant in Ribeirão Preto, State of São Paulo, Brazil - Atta sexdens ASBM1 | ecosystem: Host-associated > Fungi > Mycelium > Unclassified ... | reverse complement strand
TGTCTGTTACGTGTCTAAAAAAACTTGGGAAAATTTTCAACTTTCTAATGCGAAAGCTGAAAGTTATAAAAATGAAAAATTGTATTATTTGGAAGTACAAAAAATATTTGTACAGTCGAGAAATTTAATTTCTAAAATTATGTTTATTTTTTTTTGTTTATATTAGAACAAAACGTATTCATTGTTAATAAATTTCTAATTAATGTTTCTACAAATACTTTTTCTAATACAAATCTCCTCTGATATACGAATACTTTTTTACATTCACTATACACATATATAAAACGAGAAATTAAAAAAATCATTTCTCGTAGAAATAATATCAATAAACATATATTTAATACTCTTTTCTGCGCACTAAAGAGACATTTCGCTATTAACAGCAGTCGCTGTCCTAATAACTCTCATACATAATACTACGGAATTTTTACAAAAATATAATCTTTTTAATTCAATTTAAATTTATATATATTATATTTTTTACAATGATAACAGCAGCTGTAACACCACATGGCTCTTACGCGTTTCCTTGATTGGAAGAAAGCCACACCCGCGTCATCTCGGAGTTGCTCGACGTTAATTTACGAATGCAGTTCGAAATGGCTCGGTGGCGGCAGCTTTTGTGCCCACGATATCACGCGAGCAGGGCACTTTTATTTATGTCCTCCGCCGACGATGGTACTCTCTTACGAGAACCTTACAATAGTAAATCATCGTTATCGCATCGCGGAACAGTTTCCCACCCATTCGCTATAAATCGATTAGTGCCACAGTGAGCTCGCGGCGAAAAACTTCGCGGTTTCGTCTCATATTTTTGCGCGTCATCGCTCTTCCGAATACACTTATGCATCCCGCAAAAATCTAAATAAAAATTTATATTTAGTGGTCGAAGCTATTAATCGTAGGATTAAGCTAATTGCTCGTTATATTTGCAGAATTAATTCGACGGATGAGTGCAGAATTACGTCGCGCACATAATGCTTATTTTAAAGGGACCTTTCCGTTGCGTATAGCATTAATCGCGTGCATGTAATCTCGATCTCCTTTGCGCCGACTGCAGCATCTTGATTTGGATTAGACTTGTAAGCGCACACGTGATACGATTTACGGCACTGATAATGGCGTGGCAGTTAAGTCGCTCCCACTATACCCATTACCCTGATAAATCGAGCCTCGCAATTTTCACCCTTCTGTCGGATCTCATTGGCTGCGCCCGAGGAGATTTTCGTTTCCATTTCTTCACGCGGAATGCACGACGACGTTAAACTCCCTCTCGTCCGCCGAAATTGGCGAAACTGTCGGGCAAGCGAGAAATTCAGGATTCGCATTTTATTTATACACAGAGGATCTACGTGTACAAGCATTTCATTCCGTTCGGGAAATCGAGTTTTACCGCGACAGCGCTCGTCGGGAATTTTTAAGGCGACTCCGCGAACGGAAATAAATGTCTCGTATACATCGGTACTGTGACGAACGCGCACGAAAATCTTTTTGATATATCTCTCATGTGGAATATTCACTAAAAATTTATCTCTACGTTCTTTCTATATTCTCTTTAATTTAGATTTTATCTCACAGTCGAGGACAAAGTCGAATGATTTTCTTATTGATACGAATCTATTGGCTGACGTCTGAAATGTGTATCGCAATTACTGATACTTAGTCTGAAATTTGTTTAATCTATTTTAATTAAAAGACAAATTTATTTTAAAGAATCAAAATAACATAACTCATATAAAAAAGAATGCGCATATTGAAAAAAAGTCTGATTGCATTAATTGAAATTCTGATTGAGAATGAATAAATATCGAATTTTTAGGTTGAATCTATTATAATTTTAGTGAGATAACCAGAATTCTGATTGATGTAATCAGAATTTTCTGGTTCGATTATTTTCAACCGGAAAATTTTCTCAGTGTGTATGAATATTAAATTTATTTTAATAACAAGAATTTAAATTTGCAAATGTAACATAAAGAATATAATTGAATGGATTCTATAAATCTACTATCAACTCCGGAGACGTAAACGAGAGAACTTGACACATTTTTTACTTACACAAAGTGTAATTCGTGCATTCTTCACGTGATTTTTATACAATAACTTTTTATAACGCGAAAGAGTCGCGTCTGAGATATATACGTAAACGAATACACGTCTACGTGTTCGAATGCATTTCGTTTTTCCGAAGAAAAGGTTCCTTTTCTGATGAATCCTTCGAAGGCATCCATTCAGAAAATAATAAATAATTGGTCGCAGTAAGAATTGTAACAAATGCTGTCTCTGTGTAAGTTCATCAAATATTTTTAATTTTTATTTTTTATTTTTTCTAATTTAAAAACAGCAGGATTATTATTTATATTACAAAAATTATATTATAAGATTTTTATTGTAAAACAAAAAATTAAAAAGCTATTAATAGATGAAGAATATCTTATGCACTGTTCAATATTAAAGAATTAAATTTAAACCAATTTCTTAAGTTAAATAACAATTTTATTATTTTTATCTTCCAAGTATGTATTATTTTAATCATTAACGTGTATTATTTTAATTCAAAATACTTGATTAAAGAAAAAACGTATTTAATCAATCTATTTTCCGCTGGTAATTTTGAAATTACTAAGTAATTCAACCTGCATATATGGTTGAATTACTTATTGTTAGTAATTTCAAAGTAAACGGTGATCATATTAATCATATTAACATATGTATCTAGTAAATAATAAATTTGAGTTAAATTAATATATTGAGTTAAATTATTTAATTATATTATTTTAATTAAATTAATGACATATTGAGTAGAGGCAATGACCACTTATAGGAATAATGAAAAATAACTCAAATTGGATACACTATGTAGCTTTTCTGTATCTAGTCTCTAAATTAATCTTAGTCTTCTAATGTAAGACGATAGGACGGCCGAATTATGCGTGTTCAGGAAGGAAGGCGAAATTCGTTGACCGTAACGCCTGCACGTGTAAAGGATCCGTAGAAGTGTTTATCGCGACTAATGGTTCCGGCGCACGATGAATCCCGCGGGATTACGTGCCCGCATTAAAGTTACCATTTAACTTGCTGCCGCCGCCGGAACACGTTTCTCACCTCCATTAATCTACTCCCCTCCATTCTCCCTTGGCTCCCTCCGACCCTCCTTTCTCAATGACTGCACGATGCTCCAGCGTATAACGCGTCCTGCTATCATTATTATCGTACGCGGCTATTATCGTTGTTATCGCCGCTATCATCGTTCCCCCTTTCTGCCTTATCCGCGTATACTTTATATTGCGCACGTCGTAAACGGAACTGGAGAATAAGAAACATGGGCTTTTCTCTGTCTTTACAATTAATAACAGACTCTAATGTAGCTAAAAACTTGTCACTTTTTCCTTTGACATACATTATCATTTATAAAAAATTATTTGTTATTAAGAAGTATGATGATATATACTGTGCCCTGGTCGAAAGCATCATATTTTTATATATTTTTTTATGAATTTTCAATTTATTTTAATTCAAAGTCATAAAATTTTTAATTATCAAGTTCTTTCTTTCCTTTTTCACAGAGTAATTAAAAATTTCTTCAGTAAAGTCATCTGAGAGAAATATATTTACATAACGGGTGCATGACACGCGGGAACTATTCGCTTACTTTCTTCAGCCTTCCCAATATTATCGTGAGAGAGACATTATTATTGAAATTTGCAGTTCAAATGCTGCGGTGCCTTGAGATTCGAGGACTGGCTCGTGAGCGAGTGGCATAAGGATGAGGAGGTCCTCAAGAACGGCAGCGTCGTACCTGACAGCTGCTGCAAGACGCCGACGTTACTTTGCGGGAAAAGGGATCATCCCTCCAATATTCAGTACACGGTATGTCTGCTGCGACTTTAAACTTTTTCTGCTTTCCTTGACTGATTATCAAACGTGACATTAGCCTGTATTTGAATTCAATTTATTTTCTTAGAAAGAAAGGAAATATAAAAATCTTTTCCTATAAGGTATGACATTATTATAAGATATTAAAGGCCACAAAATGTATTGAAAATTTGCGGGTTTATACCTCTGACTTATAGTTCCTGACTATATTATAATATTAGAACGCACGGATTTTTGATAGATTTGTCTTAAGTGACAACTATTTTTACTTTACCTGTCTAAAAGTGAATTTCTCCTTTTGTTATTAATATTAAAGTTAATATTAATGTTACAGTTATATTTTTAGTTTTACTTGCATCCATCAAAAACTTTTATGAAAAAAGATATTAGTCCTATAGAATATTGCGTTTTAATGCAACCCGAGCACGCCAAGTTTTTTTTCTTTTTCTATGATCCTGTTGATCATTTTAGTCAATCTATCTTATGTATCTTGCGTTATGAAATACTTGGCTAATTGCATTTATTTCGTTATATATCCGTTTTTTTAAAAGGAATGTAATATTCAATATCTTTTTTATGCACTTGGCGTACATTTTTTCTTTTTTAAAGACGTTTTTTTTTTAGAGATAGAGTAATATTAAGTAATGTTTAAATTAAGGTTTACTATGCCAAATAAACAAATAAAACAAAATTTTTTAAAAAAACAAAAAACCTTCTTTATTATCGCCTGTGCAACTGTTAATAAGTTTATACTTTTTCACAGACATTGTAAGTGTTAAGTAAATATCGTATTAAAACAATTCATATTTTAGTACAATTTAGTGCAGCAACAAAGAACAGGTCTCATATATTTTATTCTTATATATTTTATTACGACAATAATAAAGATCACAATATAAATTAAATCCCTTAAATTTCATCTCTTTAACTCAATAAATTATAAAAAATAGAATCCTTCTAATATGGCCAAGGACTGTAATTTTTCAGAATAAATATCGACGCGAATAAATAATCTTCTCCAGCAGAAATATGTAATTTCTACATAAGATCGATAAATATTTGTCATTTTAGGGCTGCATTTATAAGTTCCTGGAAACGACAAAGGACCACCTGATAATCCTGGGCGCTGTCGGGCTCGGTCTGTCTGTCCTCGAGCTCTTTGGCATCGTTCTCGGCTCCTGCCTCTATATAAAGCTCAGGCACGATTTCGATGACTGAGAATTGCTTCAATGCCCCGAGGGCAACAATAACGGTCAGTCGTGGTGCAGATACATGCAGAACAATCCGGAGACCGTTTGATCGTCGGAGTAGGGGCAGGAGGACGCGCGATTACAGCCGCGGGATGAAAGGGAATCATCTTCAACCGTGGACTCTCGTTCGCCACTCCCTCCCCCTAACACGTTCAGAAAGGTATCAACAAGTGAAAATAGAGGTAACGATAAAGAAACGGTGCCGTCTTCGTCGATCGTTACCTCGCTTCCCGCGAACTTTACGCAAATTACGTGATTACAGACAATCAAAGAGAGAAGCGAAAGTTCAAAGGTAAAAACGCATAAATTGTAAAAATCGTTCCGGCGCCTCGGGATCTGAAGGCAAAAGGTGCTTCTGATCGTTGAACACTTGTGCAACGGAGTTGGGTTTAAGACTCGTCTGCATTACCAACGATATTAAATAGATCCTTTCAAAGACGGTGCTATTACAAAGAAATGAGAGAAAAAAACTGAAATGTATCACGAAGATTGCTTCTGAAATCGATCGGCTTTTTCGTGCCTTCGTAATGATTTATTTCGCAATGGTACCGTCTTTATTGTATCGTTTCAGAATTTTCACGAGCAGCAATGCCAACAGGTTTTAAATCCGGCTTTAGTGCCTTTTCAAACAGCGTTCCCACGCAAGAAATTACAAAGATGAACACACTTTTAATAAACAAGCGTGCGTGGGCGCATTTGCAGGACCAGTATAATTATCTCGAGTATGTATCTAAGGCCTTTCGCGATCGGCGCAGCCGATTGGTTGCGCGACTCACGACTAGCCGAAACTGTAGTTCTCGCTGTCAGTGGTGTTTGAATATTTTCTGTGGTATTTTCTCCCGAATAAAAACGAGCCTGGATCCTTTTTTATAGTGCATCGTCAGCCCGTCGACGTTAATTAGCCAGATAGTCGAATTTGTCAAGAGATTAATGTATTGCAAACTACATTGCAGTAGAATACCAGCAACACGGCCGAGATAATTTATTATTTTCCTAATATCGGAATATATCGAACGAGCAGATCTTCGAATCAGATCAAGCATCGAACAAGCTTAGTCGTTATTTTAGTATCAAACTAGCGACAAGTAACATTATCATATTTACTAAATTACGACATTATGATGGCAAAGTAGTGCTCCATTTCTGTTGTATTTCCGTTATTACATTATGGTAAATCGTAATGACAGAAATCAAACTAAAGAGGATACAATAGATAGGAATTTGCTGTAAAATCATGACTGAATTTGCTGGCAACTATTGATATATTGCATTTTGGTTATCTGGGTACACAAAATCTAATCTCCCCGTCGAGTATAATATTTTATAAACTCGACGAAATTTTGCACGCGCGAAGGTGCTGACTCGATACTGCCATTGCAAATTTGCACAATTTTTAATCGCGATTCAAGTACCGATTGTACAGAGCCATGACAAAAAAAGTTTCTTGCTCGTTATGGGAGTAGTCACGTGATCATGTCTGACTTCTCCCGCATAACAAAAAGATCTGATCGAGTTATGTCAATTTTCCTACGGTTGGATCGCACGTCATCGAGTTTAATTTATACATCTCTTTTTTTCTTCTTGACTCGCATGCACTGCGTCAATGAATAAACATATATAATCGAACGAATCCACCTGCCGTAAACACGATGACGGATCGATCTATACCCGGTGCAGCGAAGACAAGGCAAAAATCGACTTGATAGAACTGTAAACAGTGCCTTCATGATATTGTTAAGCTCAGAGATATTTTAGAGTACACATAAAAAAAAAAAAGAAAGAAAAGAACGTCGTGGCGGTGTAAATTGTTAATTAATTAAAGAGGAACCAGCGGAGAAGAGAGAAAGGAGAGACTTTAACGTGTAACAAATTTCACACACACAAGCAGCATGTATATATTCGTTGCTTCGCAAATGAGTACAAGCCTTTGCACATTATTTATGGATAAATGCTTTCATCCGCGTAAAAAACGGGAGCGCGCCGCTCGAATCGACAATTGTAAGCTACAGAAATTTTACCGTCGATCGACGATAAATCGGCCCCCTCCTCCTCCCTCCTCTCCCCCTCCATTATATCCCACGGTATGAATTTTGATACGCAATTTATTTCGCGATCACAATGGCCGATCGTTGACGATCACAATCTTGCAATTGCAGATTCCACCGAATTCTGTTCTCGCGCTCAAAAAAAGTCCAAACATATTTTACTATTGTACGATTGCATCATATGTTATCTCCGTTGAACACAGACTAACATAGACTAAATATTGCATCAATGTTATAATTTCCTATTCAGTAATATAACTGTATTATGTATTAGGTGTTATATCAACACATTGATCAACCGATTACATTTTATAAATGTAATTGATCGACCACGCATGTCTGCTAGAGAGGGAAATCTAACATACTGACTAATATATTGATGCAATCTATAAAATATGAATCATTTTACACTTATATTGTTGAGAAGAAAATTATAATATTGATGTAACGTTACTGTTAGTTTCCGTTTAGCGGGTTTTAACTTTAATATTATTGTCTTCTCTTTGCTATTATGTATACATGTATTATCGATTAGTGTCTAGGCGAACTTTATACATATTGTACATATCAAACGCTATTCTGTTACAAATAAATGTTCAAATCGTATTTGCTTTCCTTTGGAGCATTGGTTCCTGAAAATGTTTATAGCATATATCCTTTGTACCTGGAATATCCAAACAGTATACAAGTTATAACAATGATGTCAAAATGATTACGAAAATGATTACTGCCATGATTACTGAAAGTCACTTTTTCAGTCAATTTCATTTTAACATCATTTCGACGTGATTTGTTATATTTGGATAAAATCGAGTCGACATGCATCGGTAAGTATTTTTACGTAAAGAAGAGTAAATAATTATTCTCTAAAATATTTCTGTCTTCAATATTTATAGTATTCAGTCTGTGGATTTGCGTGGAAGAACTTCATACATATTTATTTCATTCGATAGTGAAAGTCATTCTTCGAATGTTATCTCGGGGATTCCGCGTTGCTCGCGTATTGCACCATCGATTCTAGATGCGTCAATAGCATGTTGTCCCGCGTTCCAAGAGCGACGAATAGCCAAGCGAAAATCGCGAGAAGGTCCTTCGATATCATTACCTTCTGCCAGTCGTTCAACTCCTCCAGAAAAGCCTCCTGCGTTGTATTCTGAAAAATCATTACATTATGTACATAAGCGCAAATAAAAAAAACACGTCTTTTCGCTATTAGGCTATTAAATCATCATTATATTCTTACATTTGACCATGTTTCGTTACTTTGATAATGTATTAGAGCTAATTGATCGTCCATTTTTGACGATGCTTGATGAAGTCCAAACGTTACCAGATAAAGCGGAATGGCGATCGCGGTTTTCGCGTGATCTGTGTAAATCTCGCGCAAGTGATCCATATCAAGCCGCGCTAAATCGAATCTAAAACCATCAATATATCTTCTATAAAATTAACGATATTTAAAATTTCTTTCACTCATCGTTATTAGCTCAGATTATGAAGTTAAAAGCGAGAAACTACACTGTAAAAATTATAATTAGAAATTAAACTGATGAGAATAAATTAAGAGAATTAAGAGAAATAATTCTATTTCCGATTAAAGCGGATCTTGATATTTAATAATATTATATGTAAATAATTATATGTAAATTTTTGCAAATATACTTTTTTATAAACCGATGATAAAATATCAAATTAATAACATATAAAAATAAATATGATTCAATTTCTCCCCGAAACAAGAAAAGTTTAATTTAAATACATTATAGTTCTATCGATTGCAAAGATTTATATTCTTTTGAAAAATATTTCTATTCAAATATTATTTATAAGAATTTATAAGAATTTTTATTGTATATTTTCTCGCTTCTGATGCTGTAATTTGAGTTTGTAGTGATAAATGAATAGAAGCCTTAAAGGTGAACATTACATTATGTTAAATTTTCTTTTTTAAATATTGAACGTACTTATCGAAAATGGAGATGATGCAAAGAGCGATTAAGAATGAGAATACATTCGCATATATTTCGGAAAAAATCGAGTAATTTGATATGAATTCCATCGAAGTGTTAAAAAAGACATGAATCTGCAATCATGAATCAGATAATATTCATTTTTTAAATTTCTATCTAAATTTATGTTTAAATCAAGGAATGCTTTTGTGGTAGTTGAGAAAAAATGTTTACCATTATGAAATGCAGAAATGCCATACCACCCAAGAGACCTTGATAGATGAGCCCTGTGCATTTCCAAAATTTCTGCGCAGTGATTGCTACCTTTATGAACGTATAGGTTCGAGTCTCTGCAGAATCGCAGCCTCCTCCACCTTTTGCACGTGTCGTATCATTTCCCAAAGCACGTCTCGATCCGCCAATTTTCACGGCGCTAAAGCCGCTTCTGCCTTGAATATAAATTGTGTCTGTAGTCAATTCTGGAAGCGGCACAGGTTCTTCGTATTTTGTGCGCGCATTTTCTTGAGCCTTTTTCAAGATCTCGGTGATGGGCACCTCGTCGTCTTCTTGCGTGGAAAATTATTAAATTTACATTATAGATTTTATTTTTATTCCTCGTAAATGTTCAAGTTTTTCTAACATGGATCTTTTGCATTAAAATAGCATTTAGTCATCAATTGAACTTTCCCAATTGCTTTAAAATTGAAATTCTCGACTAATCAATCGAAAGATTTTAAATAGATTGTAATATGAAAAAGGAAATCTTGGAATAAATTTTTTGAGCTTCTTATAATAAGAATATCGCTTAAAGGACATTCTTTTTTTACCTCGGGAAACACGCCTTTTTCTTCTTCGCGATTTATCAGTAACGCTACCTTCCCTGTCACTGTAGCGTTTCACAGAAGACCTGATATCTGCTCGATCGTGATCATGAAAGGTCTCTGCCGTGCGAGGCCGTGCTTCAAGCTTTCGTCTTTCAGTCCGTTTACTACGTTTTCTCTTCCTTCCAAGAGATCCCGCGATTCTTTCTTCGCTCGCGTGAATGTCTGAATAACGCATTTTTTCTCCACGAATCGAGTATAATTCGGCTTTGCGTGATTTATTATTGCTTTTAGCATTCGGTGATTCGGTCTCCGTGTCTTCAGTGTCATTTTGTCTCCGAGGAAAACTCTAAGATGTTGAATAGTAAACTCAATTATAATTTTTTAACCTTCAGTATAAGGGTATGGCATACCTAGAACGTTTGAAAATTGCGCAGCATTTTTAGAAACCGAAAAATGAAGAGACGATGTAAGAGAAAAAAAGCATTCTTGACATAAGTATACATTTCCCTACCTAGTTTCATCAGGTTGCGTGAAAAAGCGATAACAATCGCTCTTTTTTATAAAAAAAAAAAAAGAATCGTGTATAATTTCACTTGTTGAAATAAATATACTTGTACAGGAATATTTGACACACGTTTTTAATTAAAATATATATCTTCAATAGTTCATTTAGTTTATTTCTTCATTTTTATTTTTAAATTAAGTACGATTAATATAATTTTTTAGAAAATTTTTTTATTTTTCATAATTTTCGTGATAGTTCGAAAAATTCGCTTTTGTTAGTTATTAAATACTTTTTACAATTTACAATTTTCGGCATTTATATGGAACTCTTCTTTAGATTCTTCACATAAAGATTTTACACATTTACTTTAATCGGTGCATTTTATTGAAAATTAGAGACAATAACGGAATATGCTATACTCCCGTATCTAATAAATCCGTGCCATAACTAAGGATTAAATTTAGATAATTGTCTAGTGCTTCTCAACCTGGTAAATAAATGATTGACGCAAATAAAATGCCAAGAATTTATTAAATTAATTGTTAATTAGATCAATACAATGTTGCGCTGCTGATGAATAAAATAGCATGTACATTGCCAGAGTGAATTAATCATTCATTTTTAAATATTAATTGAATACTAATTACAAATATGTATGACTGAAATATAGTTACAATTACAGTACGAATTTGTAATTCGTGATTACCAAATTACGAATAATTCATACAGTTAATTATTATAGATGCTTTAAACAACTTTTAAATTACTTTTAGTTTTACTCTATAAATAATACTGACTGTTTTAATTTTTCGTTCGTAAGATCGGTTCGACTCTTGTCTCGATTCTTCCGAGCTGGTCCATCGTTTCTGCGACAGCATGCTACCGTGTTTCACATAATTATCGTTCTCCACAGTGCGAACAGAGGCTTCATCCTCGCTATCATTCTGCTGGAATTGTTTACCGATGGCCGTAGATCTTCGAGAGGTTCGACTTCCGCGTGTCATTTTAAGATGCATCGAAGCATTAATCGTTCAGTTGTCCTATGGTCGATTTGCGACCATCTCGCAATTAATTTCAAATGCGTCCACAAGTCCATATGAATTTTTCTTTTAAACTTTAAAGTAACTGCACAATACGGAACTATTGACTATTGTAAGAATTTCCCTCAAGCGTGTTTAACAATTTAACTTCGCAGTTGACATCATAAGATCGACTGTCGTTCAGTACACCAAAGACTTATATATAAGTCTGTGTTTAGGATCACAAGGTACCCTGTATCCATAGTAACGCTTTGTTGGGATATTAAACTCTGTAGCGACCAGTTTAATATACATCTGCATATTTAGTTTTGTTTTAAATTATTCAAAGCGAATCAAGTAAAATATTCAGAATAAGAATTCATATTTAGCCACTTTTTTATTGGAAAATAAAATTATTCAATTGAGAAGTGAAATGATTATTCTTATAGTACTTTAGCGTTTTAATCTTAGAATAGTATTTTTTTTTTAACAGGATACTGGAGTACATCAAGTATCCCATTTTTTATCATAGTATAAAATATTTATATATAAATATTTTATACTATGATTTATATATAAATAATATATGTAAAAGAATTTAATAACAGATGGTCTTCTTTTCATCTTTTAATAAAAAAGAGAATGGTGTTAATGAAATTCGATTTGTGTAACAGGAAATTGATCAAAAAATAATTTAAACGAAGCAAACATTTCTTTTTTTCATATAAAAATAGCACATAAATAAAAAGATTCTTATTTATGGAGAAAATATAAGTAAACAAGAGCTCACATGCTCTTTAAAATTTTTAGAGTGAATCTTACTCTGAAGAATGAAATTTCAATCTTAAAGATTGATGATAGAGCCATTCTTTTTCAAGACTGGTTTGATTTTCATTCTTTAGAGCGAGATTCCAAAAAATTTAAAGAGTGTACATAAATTACAACATTTTAGAAATACATAAGACATTTTTAACAACATATGCTTAAGAAGTATGATTTATTGTACTGAATGATAATTTCTACAAGATACAGAACATTTCTACAAGACATAAATCTGTATATATAAAATCTTTACAAAAATTGATTTTTCTCTCTGGTAATAAATACTAAATAAAAGACAGATTATATCCTACGACACATCTGCCCAAGTAACTCTATTATAAAATAATTCTTTACGTTAAAATAATAATTTACACCCAGTTTTATTTAGATTTAAGATTAAGAAACTATATCAATAAGTCTTCATAGAATTTCTAAATCACAATGCCGTATTTCTGGATGATTTTTCTGAAAATCGCGAAAAAATAAAATTGTATTAAAAATTTTTAATTATTATAAATTTATATATCCACATAATATATTACTATATATTATTATATAAAACATATTATATAAAACATATTTGTTTACCTTTAGTTTTAATTCTATTCTGTCAATTTCTCCACCAAGCATGTCTACGATATTTTCGCCGTGTTTTAATAAAAATGTCTCTAATTCATCAATAGTTTGCATACTTTTTACTTCCTACAAAAATATTTGATGTTTATCTCATCTGATGTAATCTCATCTTTCAATAAAAATAAGAATATAAAATCTATACCTCCAACATTGCAATAAGATCATGTTTATCTAAATAAGATCTTGTAAGTTCTCGTCCATCAAAATCCAGTTCGGCTTTATATCTCACTAAATTATTACCCATGTCAATGCCTTTCACATCATGAATCGCACGAACCTGCGAAATGTATAAGAATCAAAATATTTAAAATATTTTGAATATATTATATATTTGATTTTAAGATTAATATTACCATTATATCTGCTTCTAGTTCAGCGTTAATTTTATCGAGATTCTCTTGCGATATACTTCTTCCTACAAGTGCAGCAACGTTCGAATAAATTATAAAAGATGCCACTCCACCGAGCAGACCACCAACCAGAAGCGAACCGATAGCGTCAAACATTGGATTTTCTAAATATGAGGTCAAACCCATACACCCAGCTGCGACAATGACTCCAAGCACCTAACAATTATACAAAAATCTTTTTGAATGCATAATTTAACAAAAAGTAAGAATAACAACTTACAGCTGCAAAATCTTCCATGAGTACAACGTTCACGGACGGATCTTGTCCTTCTAGAACAAACTGTTTAAAACTTTCCTTTTTTTCTTCTGCGCCTCTCTTTATAGAATGTAATGCTATCATTAAAGTCGCTCCTTCAGAGAGCAAAGATCCACCCAAAACAAAATATGCCCAGAAGAGAGTATCTAATGGCGCAGGAAAAAGAAGGCCATGAATTCCATGATAGATGGAAAGACCCGTACCAACACAAAAGATTCCCACACCCGATATCAATGAGGAAACATACTTCATGTTTGTATAACCATATGGGTGATCAGGATTAGGATGCTGCAAAATAATTTGTATAAAATAAATTGAATTTGAAAAAAATCCTAAAATTATTCGTATTATTTATTTACCTGCACCGATTTATGAATGCCATATGCTAGAATCAATTGATTACAAGTATCCGCTGCAGAATGTACACACTCGGAAAACATACTGTGCGAACCAGTGTATAACCAAGCAATTAACTTGCACAAAAAATTACTAGCATTTCTAGAAAAGAAAAAATTAATCGAGAAAATTTATACAGTTACTTGATACGTATAAATAATACATACATAGTAATACATACATAGCAATTGCAGTTAACACTACTTTGCCAGATCTTCCAAAAAGACCTTCCTTCTGAATTATTTCCGTTTTGCTGCCAATTTCTCGTCTGTAATCCCTCAATCTCCGTTTGACCGTAAAAACATCTGTGACGAAAAGCTTGTGTTTCAATGTTTGTACCAATTAATTTTATTTTATTATTACAGGATATTCCTATCAGACTAACAGAATATCAGACTAACAGAATGTGAATGATCCTGTAAGATGGACAATTTCTAAGCACAAATATTCTTTGTCTTGATGAGATGTTCTCTTTTATAACAACAAGTACTTTGAATTAAGTAAACAGATAAAAGTATATGAAGATATACATATTTACTTTGCTGATAGATCTTCCGTTCAACTTCTTTCTTCAAAAGTTCTTTTAACAAAGCTTCTTTGGATCCCCAGACTTCTAAAGCTCTACAAAAAAGCGAAACTTTAAAACATTCAATTATTTATAAATAATTTATAAATAATTTTCATTACAAATATATAGAAATTTATCAAATCGATTCTCTTACTTAGCCTCGACATCTTTCCTCCAATAGACTGTGATAGGTGGTTCAAGTTCATATGGAGAACGTCTTTTTGTTTTTGGCAAGATCTCCAAATCAGAAGGCTTTAATAGAAAATCTGCCATAGCCCTCACAGGTGTAATAAAATTACGTTCCAAAGAAGACGTCGACTTGTCAACTCTGACTTTCTTCTTTGCTATAAATCAAAAGATTATTATTTTGAACTTAACTCTATCTATATTATTATACCTTTTTTTGAGATAACATCATCTTTCAATGATTCTTTGGATTCTGCAGACTGTTTTTCAACAACTGTTTTTGTTGTTTGACCTTCCTTCTTATTATCAGAAATAACTGGTTCTATATCTAATACTCTCTCTTTTAATTTACCTAGCTTCTCTTCATTTAATTCTATTATTTTCTGTTGAACTTCTTCAACTAGTTTTGTTTCCTTATTTTTAGACTTTGCATCATCAGATAGAAATCTTGTCATGCAAATCCATTTGATATCCCTGTGCCTGCTTACCTTTCTATTAGCAAAAACTTTTTGAGAATTCGAAAAAGTATGTACTTTGTATTGTATGTCATACTTGGGTACTATTAAAATACTGGCATGTCTTCTAACTAATCCAATTTGGAATATGCATAATTGATTGGTATGGTACCGGCATGTTACGTTTCGAATAAAGTTTATAAAATTATGGGATCGATGAAACATCTTTATTCTTATCTTCTTTTTTTCTCAAATGTACATTAGTTAACCTAAAAGAATAAATCGATTTTAAATATTTCCATTATAAAGAAATTTTTAATAATTAGACTAATGAAACAGTATAATGATGTTATCTTCAGAAATTGTTCAAATGATAATATAATAAAAAGTTGTACGTACACGATATTTGTTAATATATTAGAAGATTCACTATGAAATTATTTATCCTTCCTTTTTCAAGCTTACTACCTACATTAAATACACATTGTTAAACAGCTGCAAGACATTACATTATTATTGTGAACAAATTAATTACAATTGAATTGTTCTAAATCTAATGACAAGAAAACGAACTGTCACCAACATTATACTTGTTCTATCTACCATAGACGGCATGAATATGAAAAATGAAGTAACGTTGCCGCAGATGTGCAGTGGACGACCAATCCAGGAACTGATTTCTAACTTTTCATTTACCGATCAAATATGGCTGATTGATTATCGAACACTGATGATAACATTAAAATCACAGTTTTAAATAAAAGTCAAGTATTTTATTGAGTTTTAAACATACATGTTTACAAATCTAATAAATTATAAAATTAGTATATTAGTATACTATATTATCAATTTTTTTACTGTTAATCACTTAAATTTTCACAGTCACGCTTGCTTCCGTAAAATCGGTTGTCTTTAATAATATATTAGTATCTTATCAATGCCGTCGATGATTGGCGTTAGTGCGCGGGAGATTAAATACAAAAAAAAAAGCCAGCATAGACGTTCTAAGCTTAATTTTGATACATAGCATCCAATAGCATCTGTCAAACTGGAAATAAGAAAGAACGACGAGACAGCGAGAAAATTCTATTTCATTCACTCACAATCATTAAAGGCTGAAGGCTCATGAAGTCATGAATGCGAGAAGGACGGACTTATCGCTGTCTCGCTCGCTTCGCTCGGTGGGGGAAAATGGAGATGCTGATTCAGCTGATTGTTGAATTGCTCTGCCCTGGATGGTCAAATGTGCATCACTAGGTGCGTTCTACTTGACGCCCGGAACGCTCGTGGAGTCATTTTATCCTTGTTGTTTATCAAATATTAAACAAGGACCAATGATGCTCACAAGCGTTGCGAATATTAAATGGAACGCAGCTACTGATAAAGGGTAGCATTGCAATTGAATCGTTGACTGTGTTATAGTTGTTCTTCTATATTCATTTTACGAGAAGCAGAAGCCATAATATAAAAGAAAAATCATGGATGGTGGTCAATCAAAAGATACGGATCCGCAGTTTATATCCTTCCACGATTTCCCATCGATGAGTCATGCTGAAAACTCGGAGGGACAGCTGGGCACCGGGGCTTCTACTCATCAGCCCTTTAATAACCTTTCAAATGATTCGATGGGTATCGGCATGATAGAAGATTTACAAGGAATGCCTGCTAAAATCGAAGGTTTATGTAGCTTCTTAGAGAATTTCTCAGTTTCATTTCCTGTCGATAGACAATCATTGTGATTTAAACGAGAACATGTCGTTTCTTCTTAGATACTGCTCAGAACAACTTCTGGACAATTGAGTATTACCAAAAGTTCTTTAATGTTAACACAAACGAGATCTTGGAGAAGCTCATGCATTCCATGATACCACATGGTAACGACAATTATTTTATAACGCACATAAAGCCAAATCCAGATTTATATGGGCCTTTCTGGATAAGCGTGACTCTGGTATTTGCTATCGCGATTAGCGAAAACGTAGTAAACTATTTACAGACTGCTAATTCTAGCAAGTATCACTGGAGATATGATTTTCATATTGTAACGTACGCAGCCACTATTATATTTCTCTATGTGTTGCTTGCACCATTATTCCTATGGGGTGCATTAAAGTGGCTCAACAAATATCATACATCAGAAGAGGAATTGATCCAGGTTTGCTATTAAGTATTTTTTTTTGTTTTAAATCTCTAGTATATATATATATATATATATGGAGTATTCATTTCCCCTTGTAATTCTTTGTTTTTTTTCAGTCTTATCCCGTCCCAGGACTCTTAGACCTTTTGTGTCTGTATGGATATTCCTTAAGCATTTTTATACCAGTAGCTTTCCTGTGGATAATTCAAATTGGCTGGTTACAATGGAGTCTAGTCATACCGGTGACGGTTTTATCTGGAGGAGTTTTACTACGATCATTATTACCAGCATTTGAAAGTAAGATACATATTTATCTTTAATATATATATATATATATACAATAAAAAACTGTGTCAAAACCGGTTCTTAAAATTTTCATGTATATCATAGTGTTAATATAATATATCCTAAAATGTTAATACAACATAATATAATATTATTTGAATATATTGTGTTAAATTGATATTTTACAATTCTTAGTGTTAAAATAACACAATTTACGAGTGAGTGAATCAATAATATAAAATAATGTATTTTAAAAAACGTAAATTTTTAAGATAAATGACTAAAATGTTAATTGAATATATAAGTATTAATTTTATTGAAGAAAGAAAAAAGAAATTTTATTCTTCCGCAATTTGTTTACAAAATGTTATATTTTTGCGTTAACTTGTTAATATATATAATATTTGTGTTAAGCTTAACATTTATCTTATGTTAAGTCTAACACAAATTTTCCAATTGTATAGAAAATACATGAAAAATCATTTAAATTAAATTAATCTAGCAAGAAAATTAATATATCAAGCAAAATAAATATATTTAATAATTGATTTTACAGGAGGTAAATGGAGGATTCTATATGGTGCTACAATTCTGGTTATGCATCTACTGTTGGCAATGGAACTTATGTTGCAGTTCTATTACGCGTCATCTAAAAGTACTACTTCAGTCAATATGACTGAATTGATAGCATCTTCTACACATACCAATGTGTTGCATAAAGTAATACAAAATAATAGTTCCGTCGTACCGCCAACGACAATTTGAAATGACTAAATGCAGATCTAAGAATTATTTTCGACACTATCAAGAAAATTTGTTTATTCATGTGTCTATATCAGATTTTATTCAAAATACTGTTTTTTATTTATATATCAATCAAAATATATAGGCACATGGCGCTAATTGTAGAATAATATTTGAATATATAGAATAATATTTAATATAATATAACTGTAAATTATGTTTAAGATAAAAATAAAAAATATCGTGATCCTCCTTAGGCATTTCTCCGAAAACGACACGATTTATATATAAAACTTTGTTCCTGCCACGCGACTATGTTTCAGGGAAAAATGACAAGATTAGCGAGAAGTGTCTGGTTGATTTATTTCACAGCCCTACTGCAATATAGGGACGCGTTACATCAACGCAACACACATATCATTTACAATCATACGAAATAATCTCCACGACGTTGTACATAATGTGTGATCGCGCGGTATTAGTACTTATAATACAATAGATTATTACATTATTAATCGCACATAATTTATTAGTATCTTGCTCGTTTACCAATGTGACAAAAGGCAACATTCATTTTGTAGTTGTTATCATTAATGTTATTATCGTCAGTGTATTTAATACATATACAATAGTGACAATAATAATTCACTCACTATTGCGAATGAATGTACATCTTAGTGACCAACCGTCCCAAATTAGGAGAGACAGTTTTTTTATTCTTCATCCTACTTTACAACGCGTCTCAAATTTCTCTAAATTAAAGACATGATTATAAAATGTCCCTTTTTTAAGTGTAAAAATGATAAATATGAAATAATAAGTGAAAATGAGTGTGAAATATAATTTTTAACTAATATAAAGAATTTTATGTTTTTTTATCGCGCGAAAAATCTAGATATATTATTCATAAAATACATTCAACAGAAAAGTACAATTTAAAAAAAAATATATGATCTCGTAACACTTGATGTAATTTTTGTTTTGATGTTATACATCAAGTGTTGTTAGTTATTTACAAATATATTAATATATTGTTTATATGTTTCGTTATTATAACAATTATTTTTAAAATGTTTATTAAAATTATGTTTATTAAAATTAATATTAAATTGTTTTAAATGTTCCTCTGCCTTAAGGAGTTGGTCACCTTAATGTACACGCGCTGCTTGAAGTAACGACTCCGAGCCTCGAGCTACTGAAAAGAAATTACAAACCTTAACAAAAGCTGCAGCTGAGAAAATTTCTTCCTTCATCGATAATAATATGTCACAAATTGACACTCCAAAGAGAGAGCTCAACATAGTTCGAGAACTAATTCTTTGAAAATTATATTCTCCAGAATATATCATCGTGTTGAGACCAGGGATCATCTCGGTGAGATTCGCCTGCAAGCCTTGTCGATGTGAGCATCATACGTATAAAAAAGAATTTCACGAGTCTAGAATTCACAGATATACACAGAATCGAGCATCTATCGCACGAGCCTATTTTCAACTGTACAAACTTTCTCAGCTGTAATAAATTTCTATTTTCTCATAAAGTGAATTTCATACATTGTAATAATGGGCACGTTATTAAAAAAGACATCAGCCGTTATTCGCATCAAGATCAATTATTATAATTTTGGATATGACCCATTTCTATCAATATAAATTTGATGGTTTAATTTATTCTTTATTTTTTTCTAATTCTTAGAACTACAAGAAGATAAAAAGTAAATTAAACTGAGATTAAAATTAATCTACATTGGTAGAAATTTCCATAAATCTGCTTTCTCTAAACACGTATGTATTGCATATATCACGTAGAACATGTATATTACAACTAACATTATGTGATTTAAAACAAGAGACATTTATCTTATATAAATGCCCATATATAGCATAGATCTCCAAAGGTTATGTTAAAGACGTTCTTATATCCTTTGACCGTCATAAGAAAGTTTCCAAGATCTCGGATAAAGTGTGCTGCGTGAGATATGAACAATGATTTTTGTACGAACAAAAAATTTAATTTTACAACTTGACAGAAAAAGACCTAACACATTTTTTTTAGGTCTGCTCTTTTTAGCTCTTCTTGCATGATTCTTTCCTCTTTTTTTTTTTCATATTGAAAAAAAAGAGAAGATGAATGTAAGAAGCTTCTTAGAAAGAACAGATTTCTTATATCGAAGCGCGCGACGATGTCTTTCTTCGATTTTTCCCCTTTTTTTCTTTTCGCTAAGTGATAATAATGGGGATACTCAACGATGAAGGCTGTTACAGTTTACAGCTAGTGCTCACAACGACATTGGTCCGACGTGTTTACGAGATATTGCAGTCACATATTGTAAACAGGCAGGAACGATAATTAAAAAATCTACGGCGCGGTGGTCTAATACCGAATTGCCGTTCTTTCACTTCTTTCTCCTTTTGTTCAAAATCAAAATACCATCGTCGCTTTATACGCGATGCCGCTTTCCTTTTTCGCACTCCCTTTTTTATGATCCCCAATAATACATTTACAGTAGCACATGCTCGAAATACATCAGCGAAATAACGCTGTCGTTTATTTACAATATAATGTCACGCCCCGCCGGACGTTGTTATTATAGTACACGGTAATTATTTCGTTCGCCGTCTCGACGATCTAATGATCGCGGATGTGTGTCGTGTATGAATCAACGTATTACACATATTAAGACATACCCTGGTTTTTAATCAATTGTTACAATATAGGTATATATAATATTTGCTTGCAAACAATGTGCTTGTTTTATACAATATATTGTCCCGCTGTATGTGTACAATCCGCAGATATACAGCGAATCGACGTCGCGTAAAACGAGCAAGTCTTTACCAGCAAATTATTTATGGGTATATATATATATATATATATATATATATATATATATATATACACACACACACATATATATATATATATATATATATATTATATATCTCTTTTTTTTCTATCAATAATAATTTAGATATTTTTTTATTCACTCACGCGTATTTAATATAT
>Ga0157363_1001189_pt1 | contig 21387 bp, 21 predicted proteins | sample AttsexASBM1_FD_111477 | JGI IMG/M metagenome (GOLD analysis project Ga0157363, IMG submission 111477) | Fungus gardens microbial communities from leaf cutter ant in Ribeirão Preto, State of São Paulo, Brazil - Atta sexdens ASBM1 | ecosystem: Host-associated > Fungi > Mycelium > Unclassified ... | reverse complement strand
GCAAAGGTGACGATCTGGAAGCATTCCTCCACTTTTCCTTAATTTTCCCTCTGTATTCAGTACCCTGTCGGCTATAGTTCAGAGTGAATTTTACAAGCCGCAATCCAGAAAACCGACGGGGTGACGAGACTTGGCCGCGTTCAGCCGATCGACCAGTACAGTGCGCAACATCGTCCGCGACGCGCATGACCGGCACATGACACCGAAACTGCGAAGCGCCCTGCGCGCGCGCTGCATGGAGCTTCTCGGGCTGGTCCTGCTGATCTTCGCCGTGGCGGTCGGGATCGCGCTGTGGAGCTTCAATCCGCACGATCCGTCCTTCAATACCTCGACGGGAACGCAGCCGACGAACCTTCTGGGCCGTACGGGCGCGACCATTTCGGATGGTCTGATCCAGTGGCTCGGCCTCGGCAGCGGCATGCCGATTGTCATTCTGCTGGCCTGGGCGTGGCGCATGGTCCGCCATCACGGCATGAGCCTGCCGATCCTGCGGATCGTGGCCGCCCTTGCCCTACTGCCCGCCGCCGCTACCTTCATCGGCACGCTCCAGCTTCTCATTCCCGGCCTTCAGGTCGACTGGCCGACCGCCAGCGGTCTGGGCGGTGAAATGGGCGTTTCCTGTGCCCATCGCCTGCTGGACGCAGCCCATGCCGAAGCCGGTGCCGCCGGAAACGCGATTGCCGTCCTTCTCGTCCTGCTGCTGATGGGCCTACTTCTGCCGTTGGCAATGGGTCTCGAAGCCCGCGAATGGCGCGCTTTGGGCAAGACGGCCGTGGTGCTGGGCCGCCAGCCCTTCTCGCTGGCCAAGCGCATGAACGGTCCGCAGACATCCGATCATCGGCCCGCGCCCGATCCGCGTCTGTATGAATTCCAGCCCAGCCCGGCCGGTGGCGCTCCAGCAGCGGATGCAGCCCCCCTGTCCTTCCTGCGCCGCAGCTTCGGCAAGAGCGATCCGCGCTCCCGCCCCGAGCCGTTCGTGCCGCAGAATACCGGCTGGATGCAGCCCCCCATGGACACGCAGGACGATCCCTACAGCCAGCCCGCCGCCGAGACGCACCCGGTCAGCCGGACGGAAGCCGCGGCAGCCCGCGCTCGCCAGACTGCGGCGCCGGAAGAGGAAAACGCGCCCTCCAACCCCTATGCCGAGCGTCTGGCCCAGATCGCCCGCCAGCGCGACACGCCACTGCCGCCCGTGCGTCGTCAGATTGACGACGAGATGGATGAAGACCTGCCACAAAGCAGCATCGACACACCGCCCGAACCCGAGCCGCAAAAGCGTGGCCTGTTCGGAATGCGCCGTCCGGAACGTCCGCCCGAGCCTGTCGCCCCGCGTCCCGCCGCGCCACGCAATGCCGTGACGACGGGCTGGGAACTGCCCCCGCTCGCCCTGCTGAACCCGCCGCCTCCGCACGCCGTAACGGGGCCTTCGCAGGAGACGTTGCAGTCCAATGCCCGCCTGCTGGAGAGCGTTCTGGCCGATTACGGCGTACAGGGCACGATCGGCGATATCCATGCCGGTCCGGTCGTCACGCTATACGAACTCGAACCCGCACCGGGCATCCGTTCGTCCCGCGTGATTGGACTTGCCGACGACGTAGCGCGCTCGCTTTCGGTTCTGAGCGTGCGTATCGCGACCGTACCCGGACGCAACGTCATCGGCATCGAGGTTCCCAACGCCAAGCGCGAGACGGTCTATTTCTCCGAACTGCTCCGCACGCCGGAATGGATGAACGGAAACGGCCGCCTTCAGATCGCGCTCGGCAAGGATATCGCCGGCGTTCCGGTCTATACTGACCTTGCGAAAATGCCGCACCTGCTCGTCGCAGGTACGACGGGTTCGGGTAAGTCGGTCGGCGTGAATGCCATGATCCTGTCGCTGCTCTACCGGCTCAGCCCGGAAGAGTGCCGCCTGATCATGATCGACCCCAAAATCCTCGAACTGTCGATCTATGACGGGATTCCGCATCTCTTAACGCCGGTCGTGACGGAACCGACCAAAGCCGTCAGCGCGCTCAAATGGACCGTGCAGGAAATGGACCGCCGCTACCGCCTGATGGCGCAGCTTCAGGTCCGCAATATCAACGGCTACAACGAGCGCGTGAACCAGCTCCGCTCTTCGGGCGAGATGGTGACCAAGCGCGTCCAGACCGGCTTTGACCCCGAAACGGGCCGCCCGGTGTTCGACGAGCAGCAGGTCGCTACGGAAAACCTGCCCTATATCGTGGTCGTCATCGACGAGATGGCCGACCTGATGATGGTCGCGGGCAAGGAAATCGAGACGGCAGTGCAGCGTCTGGCCCAGAAAGCCCGTGCCGCCGGCATCCACGTCATTATGGCGACGCAGCGGCCGTCCGTTGACGTCATCACCGGCACCATCAAGGCGAACTTCCCAACCCGGATTTCCTTTCAGGTCATCAGTAAATTCGACAGTCGTACGATCCTTCAGGAACAGGGCGCCGAACAGCTTCTGGGTCAGGGTGACATGCTGTTCATGCAGGGTGGCGGGCGCATCACGCGTGTCCACGGCCCGTTCGTGGCGGATGAGGAAGTCGAGGCCGTGGTAGCGGATCTGCGCTCCAAGGGCGATCCAATCTATAACGACGATGTGGTGTCCGGGCAGGACGACGACAGCGCGGGCGGCCTGACGGCAGGGTCCGGCTCGAGCGGTGACGGTGAAGGCACCCTGTTCGATCAGGCCGTGGACATCGTGATGCGTGAAGGCCGCGCCTCCACAAGCTTCATCCAGCGCCACCTCTCCATCGGATATAACCGCGCGGCCAAGCTGATCGACCAGATGGAAAAAGAAGGCATCATCGGTGCCGCCAACCATGTGGGCAAACGCGAGATCCTTGTCCGCCGCAAGGAAGAGCATGAAGACTGACCGCAAGGAGCGGATCCGACGGGCCAAGGCCTCGCGCAACGCCCACAAGCCACGCCGCCTGCCAACGCAGGCGGACTCCCCCGCCACAGAAGGCCCGCGCACGCCGTTTTATCCGGGAATGGACATTCCCGTTCTGCTGGAAACGCCCCGCTTCCTGATTCTGGACAAGCCAGCCGGACTGGCAGTGCATCCCGGCCCGTCCACGCAGGATTCCGTCGAAACACGCCTGCTACCGCATCCACGCGGGGGGCCGTGGCTGGCACACCGGTTGGATACGGACACATCCGGCTGCCTTCTGGTTGCCCGACGCAAGACGGCCCTGATCGAGGCGCAGGCAGCGTTTCAGAACCGACAGGTCCTCAAGCTCTACTGGGCGGTTGTGATGGGGACTCTGTCGCAGGACAGCGGCGAGATTGACGCGCCGCTTCTACGGAAGTCCGGTCCCTCGGGCTGGCGCATGGTTGTGGATGCGAAAGGCGATGAGGCCCGGACGCGCTGGCGTGTGCTGGGACGCGGGAAGGGTCTGTGCTGGGTGGAACTGGAACTGCTCACGGGACGGACCCATCAGGCCCGCATCCATTGCGCGAAACTGGGAACGCCGATCCTTGGCGATAGGGTTTACGGGGCTGCGGCAGGACCGTCTTTACCGGGGCTGCATCTTCTCGCCCGCAGTCTGGAACTGAATCTGCCGTCCGACACACTCGCCGCAGAGGCATCCCCGCCGGATTTCATGGCGGGAACGCTGCGACGGATGGGCTGCGAGGGTGTGGTTCAGTCCTGAACGAGTTTCAGCGTGCCGACCACGCTGTGGATGATGACGTGATCGCGGCCATCGCCAACCTTCCCGGTGGCCGCGATCGTCCGGACCTCTGCTGACCCGCCGGATTCTTTTTCCCAGTTCCCGATCTGCACCGTCAGGCCGAGAGACTGCTGGAGAGGCAGTGTCTTGTCCGAGCGGCGCTGTTTCAGGTGGATGTCGAAGGTTCCACCAAAGCCATGAGGCAGGTGGATCGTCATGTCGCCGCTGACCGTGCCGATATCAATCGTGCGCATCTGCGGCGCGACATCGAGCATAAGGCTCGTATCCCCGCTGACACTGCGAATCATGACATCGCGGGTCGCATGGTCGATCGTGTTGTTACCACTCATGCTGCGGATCGAAGTCGCGCCGTCGGCATGATCGAGCGTGACATCACCGCTGGCACTGCGGATTTCGACGGCAGCCACCGCATGATCCACATCCAGCGTACCGCTGACCGTATGAATATCGAGCGGCCCTCTGGACTGCTTGATATGAATGTCGCCGCTGACGGTCCGGACAGACAGCGGACCGTCTGACGTCCCGATGCTGACATCTCCGCTGATGCTGGAGAGTTTTCCACCCTCGGGCAGGGTGGACAGGGACATATCGTCCGAAATCGAGGACTGGTTCAGCGGGGCTGCGCAGACCGGAAAGACCAGTGCTGTGCCGAGGGCGAGAATGGGCAGGGAAAGCGCGAAACGGTTCATGATATGGGCCTTTCGGGCTTCAGCGACCTGCGACGGAACGATTGAGCAGAGCGGCATGGACGCCACGGGCAATGGCCCAGGCCGTGAGAATGCCCCAAGCCAGAGTCAGCCCCCAGGGCACCACCATGAACACCAGCCCAAGCCCGCCCGTAATAGCGCCCAGACCCGCAACCATGAGATGGATCGTCCCGATGACGGTGAGGGCGAGCGCGCCGTACCAGAACATCCGCACCTGCCAGTCGAGCTGCGTCCGCGTCAGACCCGTGGCGGAGCGGCGGCTTTTATGCGCGATCATTACGCCGATCAGGGCCGTCACACCGGTGAAAAATCCGGCGACGTACAGCGCGTAGATCAGCAGGACCAGATCGCGGCCGCTCCGGGCATCATCTCCGCGTCCGTAGCGGCTGGCAGGTTCGTAAGGGGCGTAGGATGCGTACATGAGGGAAACATTCCTCTGAGAAAAACTCGACAGCAACCTTGATGCACAAACCGTGCCAGATACGGATTTCCGGCATTTCGACGCATGGAATCCGTCGGGAATTCTGAAGAAATGGCGTATCGCGCCAGTTCCCGACGGACCTATTCCGCCAATGCCCGGAAACGTTCGGGAAGTGGGCCATCTCCTGCGAGAATGCCACGCACGCCCACGATCAGAGCCACCAGCAGGACGATGTTCCAGACTGCGAAAATACCGATTGGCAGCAGGAAAAGAAGCTGACCGGGGCCGGAACTGCCGGGGGGCTCCGTCAGGAAACACGCCAGAAACAGGGCAGCGGAACCGACGATGAAGGCAACATCATACCAGAACAGACGCACCAGCCAATTCAGATGCATCCGCTCTATCCCAACGCTTGGTCGGCGCAGGAGATAGGCGACGATGACCCCCGCCAGAAGGCTGATTCCCGTGAAGAAACGGGCGATATACAGCGCGTAAACAATCAACACGCCGCTTCTGCCGATGACCGGGCTGGAGTTTCGGGAGGTTCTGGAAAATTCGCTCAAGCGCGTCTCCTCAAGGAAGGTTCACATAAAAACGCCCGACCAGAGAGGCCGGGCGCAAGATCACGCGATGGTGATGTCCCGCAGATGTCAGCGGCCCAGTTTGCGGAGTTTCACACCCGACATAAGCCGCTTTTCAATGACGGCAAGGGACATCCCCCGCGTCTCCGGGACGAACAGGATCGTCAGCAGCAGGAACAGGGCATTCAGTCCGGCGAAGAGCCAGAACGTGCCTGACGTGCCGAGGGTTTGCATGAGGGTGAGGAAACTCACGCCGACCAGAAGATTGGTCATCCAGTTGGTGAAGGTCGAGATGGCAATGCCGAAGTCACGCCCGCCGAGCGGCTGGATTTCGGAGCACAGCACCCACATCAGCGGCCCCGCCGACATGGCAAATCCGGCGCAGAAGATCATTAGCAGGAACACCGCCGCGATCTGGGAGGACTGCGTGGTCATGCCGGTCTGAAGCAGAATGGCCAGAATACCCATGCCAAACGCCATAACCGTAAAGCCCGCATAGAGGATCGGCTTGCGGCCCCAGCGGTCGACCAGTCCCAGCGCTACGAAAGTCGCCAGCATGTTCACCAGACCGATGATGGCCGTACACCACATCTGCGACTGTGCATCGAAATGCGCTGCCGCGAGGATGTTGGGCGCGTAATACATGACGATATTGATGCCCGCGAGCTGCTGCATCATCTGAAGCATCACGCCCAGCGCCACGGAGCGGCGGAAGTTGGGATTGGTGCGGAAGAGCTTGAAACCCTCCTGTTTCGTCTCAAGCTGCTCGCGGATGGCGCGGATTTCCTTGGCAGCCGTCAGCGGGTCATCGCGCAGATCCAGTAGGATCTGCCGCGCTTCCTTGTGGCGCCCCTGCGCCATCAGCCAGCGCGGACTGTAGGGCAGGAACAGCACGCCGATCAGGAACAGAACGGCCGGAATGCCCGCCACGCCGAACATCCAGCGCCAGTTGCCGCTATAGGAAAAATACGTGTCGGACAGGAACGCGATGAAAATGCCGACCGTCACCATGAGCTGATAGGTCGAAACCATCGCCCCGCGCGCATCCTCGCTGGCGATTTCCGACAGGTACAGCGGGGCGGTGAAGGCGGAAATGCCGACCGCGACACCCATGACAACCCGAAAGGAAATCATGGACGCGACCGACCAGCTCATGGCGCAACCAAGCGTGCCAATAACGAAGATCGCACCACCCACGATCAGGGAATGTTTGCGCCCCAGCGTCTTGGACATCCAGCCCGCACTCAGAGCACCCGCCGCTGCCCCCGCCATCATGGAACTGACGACCCATTCCAGCGCAATGGCGGAGGCGTGGTATTCCTTGCCGAACAGGTCCAGCGCTCCTGCCACTACCCCAATATCAAGCCCGGACATGAGACCCGCCAGCGCCGCGATCACGCCAATGGCGATGATCTTGAAACGCGTTGCGTCGAAAATGGATGTGCCGCTGTCATCCTGCGGCGAAATGGTCCCTGTCATTCCGGGCTGATCGTTCATAGGCCAGTGCGTTCCTCTTGCTCAGTCATAAAATGACACCAATCTTTCATGCGGATGTCATATCCGTAACCTATAACACAAAACCGTTTACAGCGTGAGCGCACTGCGGAGTTCGCCAACGGTGAACCCGTTCCAGTTCCGCATGGTCTGCGTGGCGGTTGCGTCCAGAATGTCGCGGTCTGCGGCGTCCCGACACAGCGTTTCGCCACCGAAGCGGCGCAACAGCGCAGACATTGCGACTTCCGCAGCGCGATTGGCGCCATCATCAGTCTTGATGGCCAGACCCAACCCCAGTTCCGGCAAAGACGCGATCATCACGCCTTCCGCGCCCATCTTCACAAAGGCCCGCGTACCGAACCAGTCCATGATTTTCGTGTCATAGCGCCCCGTCCCGGCGACCATGAACGGATTGGCCGCCACGGCCTCACGAAGACGTGTGGCCGCACGGAAACGCCCTTCGGACAATCCGGTTCCCGCGCCAAATCTTGCAAAACCTTTCGCAAGTGCTTTCAGGGGGACGGCATAGGTCGGCATGGAACAGCCGTCCATGCCGCGGTTTGCGTCGTCATGCGGCGTGTCCATCATGGCGGCCAGCACATCCGTCACGCGGCGCTGGATCTCATGGGACGGGTCGATATAGCCGGTCGGATCAACGCCCTGATCGCAGGACAGGCACACCATGCCCGCATGTTTGCCCGAACAGTTGTTGTGCAGCGGACAGGCCTCTTGATGCGCGGCCGCCAGCGCGCGGCCAGCCGGTTCATAGGTCGGCCAGTGCGTTCCGCATTCCAGAGACCCGACATCGCGGCCGACCGATTCCAGCATCGTGGCCGCCATGTCGGCATGGGCTTTCTCGCCACCATGCGAGGCACAGGCGAGTGCCAGCGCATCGTTGCTCAGGCCAAGACGGTCCGCCGCGCCACTTTCCACCAGTTCGATCGCCAGCAGGGATTTGACGGTCGAACGCGGAAATACCGCAGCCTCCACATCCCCGCAGGACCAGACCACGCCACCATCGGCATCCACGACGACCGCCCGGCCCAGATGATGGGATTCAACACGCCCGCCGCGCGTGACCTCGGCCAGAAGGCCCGACTGTGCTGCCATATGATACTCTCCCTGCCTTTCATGATGTTTCCGGACCGAGCACATAGCACGGACGGCCGTCCTGACGATCTGCCGTTAACCAGGGCTGGATCAGACGCCGCCGGACACGCACGATACCCAGATCTTCCGTCACCGGAGCATCCGCAAGATCCTGCGCCAGATGCGCGGCCGTGCGGAACATGAGGCTTTCCGTCAGGAGGAGGCCGTTTTCCACAATCATCCGGGCGCTGACGATATCCGTCAGATGATACACAAACGCCTCCCCGGACGGAGGGCGGAACCCGACAGGAGACAGGAAACAGGCTTCGACCTCTTCCGCATCCAGATGCGTCAGCGGTGGCTTCCAGCCCAGAAGATCCGGTTGGTCAGTCGGGGCCACAGAAACGCGGGGCAGCGGATTTTTCGGGCGCGGACGACGGGACTGGGGCAGCGTTTCAAACAGCGGCGCCGACGACGGGGAACGACGGCGGCTCATGCGTTTCAGCCTGCCGTGGTTTTCGGTCGGCGTACCGGCAGGGCACCGGCTTTCTGGCAGGCCACGCACAGGCCTTCGATTTCGACGGTCGCAGACTCGGCCTTAAAGCCCATGCTTTGCGCGGCACGGGTCAGAACCGGCGCGATGGCCTCCTGCTCCAGTTCCCACGCCCGGTCACAGCCCCGGCAGATCAGAAACTGCGCCCGGTGCATTCCGCCTTCGTCATGATGGTTGCAGCCATGCGGACATTCCACGGCATGCGAACAGCCCACGAAGGCGCTCAATCGCTCCAAACGGTGAATCAGACTGTTTTCCAACAGGAAATCCAGCGCCCGGTACACGGTGGGCGGGGCGGCTTTTGGATGAGCGGGGCGCAGTCTGGCCAGAAGATCATAAGCCCCGGACGGCTTCTCGCTGGACAGGATCAGCCCCAGCACCTGCCGACGCGTTTCGGTCAGGCGCTGCCCGTTGCGCTGGCACCACTCTGCCGTGAGGTCGAGGCGCTGTGTGACCTCGGGCGAAAAAACGAGCGTATCAGCAGTGGCAGAAGAATCCGGCATAAACGTCAATATGGCATCCCCGCTCCGCTTTGCCGAGAGACCCACGCGTAAACAGTGTCAAGTTGCGAACTGCCGGACCAGATCCTGAATCACGTCTGGATCGCTTTCCAGCATGACCTGTCGGCGGAGCTGGTCGCAGTCTTCGAGCGTCAGGGTGCGGATCAGGCGCTTCACACGCGGCAGGGAGGCGGAGTTCATGGAAAAGGACCGCAGACCCAGTCCGATCAGCAGCGCCACCACGCGCGGATCAGACGCCATTTCTCCACAGACCGAAATCGGACGGCGCGCCTTCAGGGCCGAATCCGCCGCCGCCTCGATCAGCCGCAGCATCCCCGGATGAAGCGGGCTGTAGCGGTCCGCCACCATGGAATCCGAACGGTCCACGGCGAGCGTGTACATCGTCAGGTCATTGGTGCCGAGCGCCATGAAATCAGCATGCCGGGCCAGGGTATCCACCGTGAGTGCTGCGGCGGGGGTTTCGATCATGATCCCCAGCGGCGGCAGCGGATCGGGCAGGGTATGGCCCTTGCGCCTGAGCCGCCGCACCACACGGTCATAAATCTCCCGCGCCGCCACGATTTCGTCTGCGGACGTCACCATGGGCAGCAAAATCCGCACCGGACCGATGGCTGCGCCTTCTTCAGACTCGGCGGCCCGCAGGATCGCGGCAAACTGCGTTTCCAGCACGTCCGACACCCGCAGGAGCAGACGCACGCCTCTCAGCCCCAGCGCGGGATTTCCACCATCCGCGACCTGTTCGGCCAGACCCAGCCGGCGCATACAGGCCCGACCCTTTTCGCCGCCCCAGTCCAGCACGCGGATCGTGACGGGACGGCCGTCCATGGCCTGCACGATGGCGCGATAGGCATCGGTCTGCCCGTCTTCGTCCGGCAGGTCTTCGCGTTCACCGAACAGGAACTCGCTGCGCAGCAGACCGATGCCCTTGGCGCCATTGCGCAGCAGCATCGGCATTTCTGCGGGCAGTTCCAGATTGGCCGAAAGCTCGATGTCCTCGCCACTCTGAAGCTGGGCTGGCAGGCGCTTGAGCCGCCCAAAGGCCCGCTTTTCCCTGACTTCGCGCTGCGCGGATTCCGCCGCCAGACGCAGTTCGGTGTCGTTGGGCGAGAGCGTGACGGTCCCGAGATGCCCGTCCACGACCAGCATCTCGCCTTCCTGAACCTGCGCCATGAGGTTTGGCACGGCGAGGATGGCGGGAATATCGAGCGCGCGCAGGAGAATCGCGGTATGGTCCGCGCCACCCCCGCCCTGCGTGACGACCGCCGCAATCCGCGCAGGATCGATCATGGCAACATCAGCCGGACGCAGCTGCTCCGCCACCAGAACCGAGCCGGGAGGCAGGCTGGAAAAGGCACGATAGGAGATGCCGGTCAGGTTCCGCATCAGGCGACGCCCGACTTCCTCGAACTCACCGGCAAGACGCAGATTGGCGTCGGCGTCCTGTGCGCTGTTCTCCCGCGCCACGGCTTCGGCCATGCGTGAAACTTGCGCCGCCAGTTCCTGCGTGACGTCCGAAACGGCTGCCTCCGCACAGAGCCCCTCACCCGCGATCCGCTCCCGCACCTGACGCACCAGCCGCGACGGACCGAGCATGCGTTCATAAACCGTCAGGAGGGAGGCGATTTCCGCACGCCCCTCTTCCGGCAGACCGACCAGCCGGTCGCGCATTTTCTCGATCTGATGGAACGCCCGGGCGATGGCTTCGTCCAGACGGACGTTTTCCGCCTCCGGCCCAATGGCGCTGTAGCGATCGGTGATGTCGGGCAGCGGGAGGGCTTCAACCCGTCCGGCAGGGCCGAGTGCCATACCGGGCGTGATGGCCTTGCCCTGAAGAAACGTACTGGAGGACGCGCTGCGGCGGGGCTGTCGGGAAGAGCGGCGACGAGGCGGCGTTTCAGTCACGCTCGCCAAATCCGTCCGCAATCAGAGCCTCCAGAGCGTCGAGCACCTCGCCCGCCTGAGGCCCATGAGCCCGGAGCGTCACGTCTTGCCCTTCTCCGGCCCCCAGCATCATCAGCCCCATGATCGACAGGGCGGAGACGACATTGGAGCCGTGAGCAATCGTGGCTTCGGCGTCGAAACGCTCGGCAGTCGTCACGATCTTGGCGGCGGGGCGGGCATGAAGGCCCAGATGATTGACGATGCTGACAGTGCGCGGCGGGACGGACAGGGTCGTATCACTCATTCAGCGAACTCGATTCAATGAACCGGCAGCGTACAGGCACGCGGCCCGCCATGGAGACAGGGGGCAGGAAGTTGTGACGCCACGGCGATATACTTCCGCCCCGCCATTGTGGCCTTTTCCACGCAACCCGCAAGGTCCAGATCGCGACGTGTTTTTGCCAGCTTGACCAGCATCGGCACATTCACGCCCGACACGACCTCAACATGCCCCGGCTCGCGCAGGGACAGCGCCAGATTAGAGGGCGAACTTCCAAAAATATCCGTCAGCACCAGAACGCCATCACCGGTATCGAGGCGCTGGAGCAGGCGTTCGGCCGCAGGACGCAGCATGGCGGGATCGTCGTCATCCGCAACACCGACCACGCCTACCTGAGTCTGCGGACCCACGACATGAACCAGCGTTTCCAGCAGGACATCGCCAAGACGTCCATGCGTAATCAGCATGAGTCCGATCATACTGTTCTGTCCTGTAAAGAAAGATCCTGTGGCGGGTCCTGTGGAGGGACGGCCCAGCGCCGGGGGGCCACCCCTTTGCGGGCGAGTTCGCGGTGCAGAACCATCATCGGCCCGACCGGCATGGCTTTGGGGAGAATACGGGCCAGTTCTTCCACGATCGTTACCGAGCGATGGCGTCCGCCGCTGCATCCGATGGCGATGGTGGCATATTTCTTGCCTTCCGCGACAAAACGGGGAAGCACCAGTTCCAGAAGGCTCTGGATATGGCCGAAAAAGGCGGGATAGGCCGGGTCCAACTTCACGTACTGCACTACTGCCTCATCCAGACCGGTCATGGGCTGGAGGAACGGATCATAATGCGGATTACGCAGGAAACGCGCATCGAAAACCATGTCGGCTTCGCGCGGCAGACCTGACGGATAGGCAAAGGACATCAGCGCAACCGTCAGCCCGTCCCCACCCGAGCAGCCAAAGCGCGTCTCGATCAGCTGGCGCAGCTCCGGCGAAGGCAGGTCGGACGTGTCGATCACCAGATCCGCATTGGCGCGCAGCGGGGCCAGAAGGGCGGTTTCCTGCTCGATTCCGGGAAGAATGGTGCCGCTGGTCACCAGCGGATGGCGGCGGCGCGTGGCGGTGAAGCGACGCAGAAGGATTTCGGGTTCGGCAGTGGCGTAGAGGAGCTGCACCACACAGTCCGGCAGGAGGCGAAGGCGCTCCAGTTCTTCAAGAACGCGGGAGGCTTCGAACCCGCGACTGCGGACGTCGATTCCGATGGCCAGGTTCTGTCCGGCCCGTGAGGCGAGCGCCTGGATCAGGTTCAGAGGTGGGTTGTCCACGACCTCATGACCCAGATCTTCCAAAACCCGCAATATGGATGATTTTCCCGCCCCGGACAGACCCGTTACAATCAGGATCCGACGGGACCCGTGACCATAGCCGGATAAGGAGCCAGACTCGGGATGGTTCGCCGATGCCATGCCACACTCTAGCCTTTTTTCTTTTGGTACGGAACTATTTCAAACCTTCACGTTTTTTTAGCGTTTCTCCGGCCCCTGCCACCCATTCATAAGAACCGCAACAGGCTTTGAGCGCCGCCCTGATCCGGGCCACTGTTCCCGGAAAACCAGGCTCCAGACACAACATCACCGCACCCGTCCAGGGGTCCCGACGCGATTCGGGCAGGCGTGGTTGCCCCTGCCCCAGACAGACCCGTAGATGGACCGTCGCTTTCGCAACAAAAGATGTCCGCAGGATTCCTACCCCCCGGACTTCAATCAGCCCCGCAAGTCGCGCCGGGGCCGAAGCCACTGCGCCTTCCAGCAGCACACGATCATCTGCCACCAAATCAAAACCCGCATCCATCAGCCGCAGAGCCAGTTCCGATTTCCCCGCGCCCGATGGCCCTGAAATCAGGACAGCCGCCCCGTTCCAAGCCACACAACTTGCATGGACCGAACCTTCAGGCAGGGATGTCGGGACAGACATGACGGATTGCGACCTCCTCAGGAGCAGACTAAGATCTTGGACCGGACAGGGGCATGACGGCCCCCTGACATGGATCAGGACTCAGAACCACCATGGGCACATCCTTCCCCTCCCCGACCGTCACCGTACATGGAGACGAGGTTACCTGCACGGATTTCAGCGGTTTCAGCCCGGATGGGGATCGCCCCGGACGGCTGACGGATGAATGTCAGGCAGCACTGTCGGCCATTTCTCTGGCGCTAGCCGATCATGGCCTCACGCTGAACCATACCCGGCATGTCGCGGCCATGACCCGCGAGGGGCAGACGTTCAATCAGTGCCAGACAGCCCTGAACGAGGCTCTGGGCGCAGCAAAACCTGCCCTGACCTTGCGGATCGTGCAGCGTTTCCCCTTTCCTGAGCAGCGCATCGCCCTCAGTCTGACGGCTACGCTTCACGGATAATGGAACAATGCGCCACTTCATGGTGGGATTTTCCATTTTTTCGAAATAATTCGTTTTCAACCTCTCGGAAATCGAATTTTTCTGACTAAAAATAAAAACTGGCACGCTTCCTGCATTGAAGATTTCCAGACGCAATCAGCGTCGGAACCGACTTCAGGAATGTCGTGCCATGATCCGTTTTTCCACTCTGCTGCTCTGCGCTCTCTCCACCGCCAGCCTTGCCCTGCCGCTTCAGGCCGCCCATGCCGCTCCCAGCGGGATCGGGACGACCAGCACGGAAATCGACCTCTCATCGCTGGATCTCAGGACCACGCGCGACTGGACCATCGCCAACCAGAAAATTGCCCAGGCGTCCCACGCCGTCTGCCAGAAGCTCATTCAGGACAACTGGCTGGTAGACAGCGATGGCGCCGACTGCGAGCAGGACGCGTTTTCCCGTGCTCATGAGGATCTTTACGTCCTGCGAGACCAGCAGCGCGCGCGCCACCAGACCGGTCATGTCGTCCTCGCCCTTTCCTCCGGGAAGTGACGGCCATGTCCCGGCCCGCTTTTGCGGCCCTGATTCTGGCGCTGCCTGTCGCGGCAGCCCTTGTTCCGGGCGCGATTGCGGGTCTGTCCCCGGAGACCGCCATTACGGTGCAGGGAACGGCCCGAATGGCAGCGTCAGGACGCGCGGGGGAGCCGCACCACGAAACAGGCACCCCTGATCGCACCAGACGCATCCATCCGGTTCTCCGCGAACAGATTTCCGCGCAGGGCGTGAATGATCTGCCGGCTGATCGCGAGCCCGAGGCCGGAATGCTGGCCGAAGTTCTCGGTCTGGGGGCGTTCTGAATAGAAGCGGTCGAAAATGCTTTCCAGCTTTCCGGGCGGAATCCCGGGGCCCTGATCTGTGATGGTGATTTCCACCACACTCCCCGTTCCCGGCCCGCTGCCCGCGATGTCGCGTGCACTGGCATGGAGCGCGATGATGCCTTTCGGCGGCGAGAACGAGACTGCATTTCCAATCAGGTTCCGCAGCACCTGCACCAGACGATCCTCCACGGCCAGCGCCTTGAGCGGCGGGTCCTGATCGCGGACATCCAGACGCAGCACGGGATCGTTTTCCCGGCGAGTGGTCTGGTGCATTTCCGCAAGAATGGCGAGGAGGGCGACAACCGAAACGGGTTCAGGCCGCACGCGGGAGAGTTCGGCATCGATCCGGCTGGCATCGGAAATATCGGTAATCAGACGGTCCAGCCGTTTGACGTCGCTGTTGATGATCCCCATCAGCCTGTCGCGCCGCTCGGCAATCTGGATGCGCGGCAGCGTCTCGACGGCGGATCGGATGGAGGAAAGCGGGTTCTTGATTTCGTGGCTGACATCGGCGGCGAAGCGTTCGATGTCGTCCATTCGCGCCCAGAGCGCCAGCGCACTGCCCCGAAGCGAACGGGCCAGAACGCCGATCTCGTCCCGACGGACCAGTAGCCGTTCAGGCACCAAATCCTTGCGCCCATCCGCCTCGCGCATGTCGTTGGACGCCCGCGCCAGCGTCAGCAACGGGCGGGCGATCGTCAGCGACAGATACCACGACAGCAGCACCGTCACGACAAGCGCCGCCAGCACCAGCGACAGGATCGAGGACCGGACGGCAAACAGAGTCCGGTCCACTTCCGGCGCATGGCGGGTTAGCTGGATTTCGCCCACCGTCACGCCATCGCGGACAACGGGCTCCACCACCGTCACGACAAGCTGATGGTCCTTGGTGCGGCGGATGAAGGGTGGCAGTTCGGCCTGGGACTGGAGCGGCCGGGCGTCATGCGGACCGTCCATGGCGGTATCGTTGGTGTCGAGCGTGACCTCCTCGCTGGAGGTCAGGGGCAGGAGCGACAGCAGCCAGTCATAGAAACTTTCCAGAATATTGTTGCGCGGCGGCTGCCACGGCGTACCGTCGGCAGGATCGGGGAGCGCATGGTCCTGTTTGCGGCGCGAGGCCGTGCGGCTGTCCACGACAAGCTTGCCATCCGGATCGAACAGCAGGGCGTGAGCATTCGGGCTCGGCTCGGTCAGACTGGCCAGAAGCGGACGGGCCTGCGCGACGTCCAGTTCCAGATTGCCTCCGGGCGCGGGATGGCCCGGCCCATGCGCGTTCACACGGACAGCGGACTGGCCGAGCGCGCCAGCATAGATATGCGCCTGTTCGCGCAGGGCGTTGACGTCGGTTTCCAGCAGTCCGTTCTGGAACTGGTCCAGAAACAGCAGCGTGACGGCCAGCAAGGCGAGCGGCAGAGCGTTGAGCAGCAGAATCCGCACCAGAAGCGGGGAAGCCAGACGCCGCCGCGACAGCGAGATTTCCGAAGCCCGGCGCGGGCGCAGGCGCTTCAGGATCTTTGCGGCGATCCTTCGCAGGGACTCGCCCAGCCCCGCGCGCAGAGCAGCCCGGGCCGATTCGGCACGCCGCCGGTCCCGGCCCTGTTCCAGCCGTTCGGCATCGAGAATATGGCCTGTCGGAAAAGCCTCCGAATCATCATCCACGCGCGCTTACTCGTCCCGGTAGCGGTAGCCGATGCCGTAGAGCGTCTCGATCTGGTTGAACTCGCCGTCCACCTGCCGGAACTTCTTGCGCACGCGCTTGATGTGGCTGTCGATCGTGCGGTCATCGACATAGATGTTGTCGCCGTAAGCGGCATCAATGAGCTGATCGCGCGACTTCACCATCCCCGGACGCAGGGCCAGAGCCTTGACCAGCAGGAACTCCGTGACCGTAAGTGCGATATCCTGCCCGTCCCACAGGCACTGATGGCGCGTCTCGTCCAGCGAGAGCTTGCCCCGCACGATGGCGGAGCCGACGGCTGCCACACCCGTGGCCTCGGCCCGGCTGGCATCCTGACGACGCAGCAAAGCGCGGATACGCTCGATCAGCAGGCGCTGAGAGAACGGCTTGGTGATGTAGTCGTCAGCCCCCAGACGCAGGCCCATGAGCTGATCCAGTTCCTCGTCCTTGGACGTCAGGAAAATGACCGGCAGGTTCGAGCGCGAGCGTAGGCGTTGGAGCAGTTCCATGCCGTCCATGCGTGGCATTTTCACGTCCAGCACCGCAAGGCTGACGGGGCGTGAGGTGATGCCCTGCAACGCGCTTTCGCCATCGGTGTAGGTGTGGACGGTAAATCCTTCGGCTTCGAGCGTCATCTGAACCGACGCGAGAATATTCCGGTCATCGTCCACCAGCGCAATAATTGGCGCGGCGGAAGCTCCGGGCGGCGTCTGCGAGGCAGGCGCGGGCGGCGCGTAGGGGGTTCGGGGCGTCTCCATAAGGGGTCCGTCTGCTGAGAACTGTTGCGGCTTTTTACCTATAACCCATGATCCATGATGGCGGAAAATAGGCTTTTCAATGACATGATGCGTCGTTATGCGACGGCGCAACCCTTGTCTTTAGGACAATCAGCGTTATCTCCTGAAGAAGAACGGGGCCGCATGATGGCCCGTCCCACCAAAGAAGGTCGTGACATGACAGACCACAACGCCTCGCCGGAAACGGCCCATGACGTGCCTGAACAGGGCGTCGAGACCTCCGGACACGAGACACCGGGCATGAACGAAACCGGCGGTGAAACGCTGGAAGAGACCACTCCCGAAGCCCGCATCGAGGCTCTTGAAGCCGAGGTTGCGGAACTCAAGGACCGCTGGGTTCGGTCGGAAGCCGAAAGCCAGAACATCTGCGCCCGCGCCAAGCGCGACATCGAGGATGCGCGCCAGTACGCCATCCAGAAATTCGCCCGCGATGTGGTGGAAGCCGCTGACAATCTTGAGCGCGGTCTGGCCTCCCTGCCCGCCAAGACGGAAGGCGAGGATGTCCTCATCACGAAACTGCGTGAGGGAATCGAGGGCACACAGCGCTCGTTCCTCGGCATTCTCGAACGCAACGGCATCACTTGCGAAGACCCGACCGGCAAGCCGTTCGACGCCAACCTGCATCAGGCGATGGCGGAACAGCCGTCCGACCAGCATCCGTCAGGCCATGTCATGCAGGCCTGGACGCCGGCATGGCTGCTCAAGGGGCGCCTGCTGAAGCCGGCCATGGTCGTGGTCGCCAAGGGCGAACCGGCTGCGGCACCGCAGGGCGTCGACACCACGGCCTAATCGGCCACGGAATTGGCCAAGGGGTCAATTTTCTTTGCGGAACGCCAGCCGGGAACGGTTGGCGTTCCGCAACACCCTGCTAAAGTCGGCTCATGAGTCGCATACTTGTCATAAAGCTCGGCGCGCTGGGCGATTTCGTTCAGGCTTTCGGCGCTTTCGCGTCCATCCGGGCCGCCTTCCCCCACGCCACGCTGACCCTTCTGACGACCGCGCCTTTCGTGGATCTGGCCCGCGCTGCGCCGTGGTTCGACGAAATCCTGACGGATGACCGCCCGTCGATGCGGAACCTGCCGGGATTGTGGCATCTGTCGCGAAAACTGCGCGGCTATGACCGGGTGTTCGATCTTCAGACCTCGGGACGATCCAAAACCTATTTCCGCCTTGCAGGACAGCCTGCAAACTGGTCGGGTATTTCCGATGGCTGCTGCCATCCGCACGGCAATCCGTCTCGCAACGCCATGCACACGCTGGCCCGGCTCGACGACCAACTCCATGACGCCGGAGTCACGCCCCTGCCGCGCAGTGTTCCGCGCTGGCTTCAGGGCCATGGACCGGAGATTGCTACCCCCTATGCCGTTCTGGTGCCGGGCGCAGCCCCTCACCGCCCTCAGAAACGCTGGCCCAGTGCCCGCTTTGCCGAAATCGCAAAATCCCTTGCCGCGCAGGGCATCCGTCCGGTCATCGTCGGCACGCAAACCGAAGCCCCACTGGCTCAGGAAATCCTGCATGTCTGCCCAACAGCCCTCGACCTGACGGGCCAGACCACGATGGTCGAACTCGCGGGCGTGCTAGACCGTGCCTCCCTCGTGATCGGCAACGACACCGGCCCGATGCATCTGGCTGCCGCGATGGACACACCCTGCCTCACGCTGTTTGGCCCGGACAGCGATCCGCGCCTGACGGCCCCCCTCACCCTCACGTCCGGCAGAACAGAGCTGATCGTGGTGCCCGATCTGGCGATGCTGCCCGTGGAACGGGTCGAGGCCTGCATGGACACCCTGCTTCCCCGATGACCCGAATCCGCTGTGTCATGATGCAGAAGAACGAGGCGACCCTGCTGGAGCCTTGGATTTTGTGGCACGCGGCGATATTCGGCTTTCCCAGCCTGACTATCATCGACAACGGCTCGACCGACCCCGCTGTACTGGAGATCCAGACCCGCTATGAGGAAAAAGGCGTACGGATCATCCGCGATAACGCATCGCACAGCGATTTTCTGCATAAAGGCGAGGTCATTGCCGGGATCATCCGTCAGTGGGATGCAGAAGAGTCCTACGACTTTGCCATCCCGCTGGATTGCGACGAGTTCCTGACGGTTTTTCTGGACCAGCTCTCGCTCGACCCTGACGTTATTCGACGGCAGTTCGACTATCTGAAGCAGGAAAACGCGACCTTCATTACCGAACGCCTGCTGCTGAACGTGCCAGAGGCACCGGATTACTACCTGCCCCAGATCGTCCGGCGCAGTCTGTTCAAAGCACGAACGATCGTCAGTCTGGACCGCGGCTTCCACAATCCCCAAAGCCTTTATCCCGAGCGCTACGTCCGCACGCCTTTCGTGCATCTCCATCTGCACAACCGCCCCGATTATGAAGATATCCGCCGCTTTGCGCGCCAGAAACTGACCGCCACAGACACAGGCGACGCACTGGAACACCCTGCAAACGGGACACATCTTCACTTCTATTTCCGTACGGACGCTGCGGCTTTTTCTGCCGGTTACCGGCCTGTTCCGAATATTTATGCCCCCATAATCGCGCGGCGCTTCCGCGATCTTGGTGTCGATCCGGACATCCTGTTGGGCACGGGAGAGAGCGTTCCGCACCCTCCACTCAGCATCCCGTCCGGTTTTGTGGCCCATCGGGCGCGGAACGACGGGCAGCAGCACGAATATCGGGTGTTCGATCCGCTATATTATGCCCGGAGCAACCCGGACGTGACGCAGGACGCCTATTACGGGATCTGGCCCCTCCTCCATTATGTCACGCTCGGATGGGACGAAGGGCGGCAGTCCGATCCCGATGATGCGCCGCCTCTGGTGATCCAGACGGACAAAGCGACCTGAAAACGGTTCGACTGTTCGTCTGGGGGTTGCGGCGGGACGGGGATTGAGGCCATTTACCCGTTCATTTTTCGGCAGAGCGATCTGCCGGTCCCACTCGCACAGGAGCGATCTCCATGCCCGCCATCACACTCCCCGACGGAAGCGTCCGCACATTCGACGGGACGGTGACGGGCACGACGATCGCCGCCTCCATCGGACCAGGCCTCGCCAAGGCCGCCATGGCGATGGAAGTGGACGGCAAGCCCGTCGATATCAGCACCGAAATCAGCAGCGACGCGTCCGTAAAGTTCGTCACCCGCAAGGATGAGGACGCGCTGGAAATGATCCGCCATGACGCGGCGCATGTTCTGGCCGAGGCCGTGCAGTCCCTGTGGCCTGAAACGCAGGTCACGATCGGGCCGAGCATCAAGGACGGGTTCTATTATGATTTCTCCCGCGAGAAGCCGTTCACCCCGGAAGACTTCCCGGCCATCGAAGAAAAGATGCGCGAGATCGTGGCGGCCAACACGCCGTTCGTCCGCGAGGTCTGGGACCGTGACGAGGCCATCCGCTTCTTCGAAGAGAAGGGCGAGGACTTCAAGGCCCAGCTGATTCAGGATCGGCCGGAAGACGAACAGATCTCGATCTACCGTCAGGGCGAATGGCTCGATCTGTGCCGCGGCCCGCATCTGCGCACCACCGGCGATGTCGGCACGGCGTTCAAGCTGATGCGCGTGGCCGGGGCCTACTGGCGTGGCGATCATCGCAACCCCATGCTGACCCGCATCTACGGCACAGCCTGGCGCGACAAGAAGGAGCTGGACGCCCACCTCCTGCGCCTTGAGGAAGCCGAAAAGCGCGACCATCGCCGCATCGGCCGCGAGATGGACCTCTTCCACATTCAGGAAGAAGCCGTCGGACAGATTTTCTGGCACCGCAAGGGCTGGCGTCTCTACACGGTTCTTCAGGACTATATGCGTCGCGCGCAGGAGCGAAACAATTACGAGGAAGTCCGCACCCCGCAGCTCGTGGACCGCGCTCTGTGGGAGGCTTCGGGCCACTGGGACAAGTATCGCGAGAACATGTTCATCGCGACCGTCGAGGACGAGGACAAGACCCTCGCGCTGAAGCCCATGAACTGCCCGTGCCATGTGCAGATCTTCCGCCACGGCCTGCGCTCCTATCGTGAACTGCCGCTGCGGATGGCCGAATTCGGCGCGTGTCACCGTTACGAACCGTCGGGCGCGCTGCACGGCATTATGCGTGTGCGCGGCTTCACGCAGGACGACGCGCATATTTTCTGCACGGACGACCAGATCGCGGACGAAACCGCCAAGTTCGTGGCAATGCTGGCCGAGGTTTACACCGACCTCGGATTCGAGAGCTTCCGCGTGAAATTCTCGGACCGCCCGGAAACACGCGCAGGTTCGGACGAGGTCTGGGATCGGGCGGAAGGCGCGCTCAAGAAAGCCTGCGAAATCGCGGGCGTCGCGTACGAATACAATCCGGGCGAAGGCGCGTTCTACGGCCCGAAGCTCGAATTCGTGCTGACGGACGCCATCGGCCGTGACTGGCAGTGCGGTACGCTT
>Ga0157363_1001188_pt1 | contig 21391 bp, 13 predicted proteins | sample AttsexASBM1_FD_111477 | JGI IMG/M metagenome (GOLD analysis project Ga0157363, IMG submission 111477) | Fungus gardens microbial communities from leaf cutter ant in Ribeirão Preto, State of São Paulo, Brazil - Atta sexdens ASBM1 | ecosystem: Host-associated > Fungi > Mycelium > Unclassified ... | reverse complement strand
TTCAACCCGTAACTGGTTACGTTACAAGTTGCCAAAACGTTTGGTGCGTTGGGACACAAAGCCGGTGTGTATCGGCCAGAAACAAAAGTGGTTTCTTCTGCAGTTGATGTGTAGTGACGCGGAGATCAATGTGCAACACAGCAGCACGCCGGAGTTTGATGGTTGGCGCTGGGTCAGCTTTTGGTATCCGGTGCGTCAGGTCGTCTCTTTTAAGCGCGATGTCTATCGCCGCGTGATGAAAGAATTCGCTGGCGTTGTGATGTCTATGCAGGAGAGTGCGGGGCAGCGTAATAACAATGCCGCTCATCGACGTAAAAGAGGATAGGCCACGCCCTTTATGCTCACTCAGTTGCGCGAAATAGTAGAGAAAGTGGCGAGTGCTCCGCGTCTGAATGAAGCACTCGACATTCTGGTAAACGAAATTTGCCTTGCGATGGAAACCGAGGTCTGCTCGGTTTATCTCGCAGATCACGATCGTCGTTGCTACTACCTGATGGCGACGCGCGGGCTGAAAAAGCCGCGCGGTCGCACTGTCACGCTGGCGTTTGATGAAGGTATTGTCGGGCTCGTCGGACGTTTAGCCGAGCCGATCAACCTTGCCGACGCGCAAAGCCATCCCAGCTTCAAATACATTCCTTCTGTTAAAGAAGAGCGTTATCGCTCTTTCCTTGGCGTGCCGATCATCAGCCGTCGCCAACTGCTTGGCGTGCTAGTGGTTCAGCAGCGCGAACATCGTCAGTTCGACGAAAGCGAAGAATCCTTCCTGGTGACACTGGCCACGCAGATGGCGGGCTTGTTATCGCAATCACAGCTCGGCCAACTGTTTGGTCAGTTCCGTCAGACGCGGGTGAAAGCCATCGCGGCGGCGCCTGGCGTGGCGGTCGCGCCCGGTTGGGTTGATGAAACCCAGCCCTTGCTGGATCAGGTCTCTGCGGCCTCCACGCTGGATGTGCAGCGTGAACGCGAGCGTCTGGTGCTGGCAATGGGCGAGGCGGGCAATGAATTTCGCCGCTTCAGCAAACGCTTTACCGCCAGCGTGCAAAAAGAGAGTGCGGCGATTTTTGATCTCTACTCGCACCTGTTAACCGATGCCCGTTTGAAAAAAGATCTGTTTGCCGAGATTGATCGCGGATCGGTTGCCGAGTGGGCGGTGAAAACGGTGATCGAGAAGTTCGCCGAACAGTTTGCCAGCCTGCAGGATCAATATTTACGCGAGCGTGCGGGCGATTTGCGCGTGCTCGGACAACGTCTGCTATTCCATCTCGACGATACGCTGGTCGGCACCAATGCCTGGCCTGAACGCTTCGTGCTGGTGGCGGATGAACTCACCGCGACCACGCTGGCAGAGCTGCCACCGGAGCGTTTAGCCGGTGTGGTGGTACGCGACGGTGCGGCCAATTCCCACGCGGCTATTCTGACGCGCGCGATGGGCATTCCCACCGTCATGGGTGCGGATATCATCCCTGCGCAGCTTAACAAACGCCTGCTGATTGTCGATGGCTATCGCGGCGAGTTGTTAATCGATCCTGAACCCGTGCTGGTGCAGGAGTATCAGCGTTTGATCAGCGAAGAAAATGCGCTGAGCAAAATGGCGGAAGGCGTGGTCGAGCAGCCCGGCGAGCTGAAAAGCGGCGAACGGGTGCAGGTGATGCTGAATGCGGGCCTGAGCCCTGAGCATGAGCAGAAGCTGGATAACTGGGTGGATGGCATCGGCCTGTACCGCACAGAAATTCCATTTATGCTGCACAACGGATTCCCGTCGGAAGAGGAGCAGGTCGCTCAATATCAAGGCATGCTGCAACTGTTCTACGATAAGCCGGTGACGTTGCGTACGCTGGATGTCGGCGCCGATAAACAGCTGCCTTACATGCCGATCAGTGAAGAAAATCCTTGCCTCGGCTGGCGCGGCATTCGTCTGACGCTCGATCAGCCAGAAATTTTCCTGGTGCAGGTACGTGCCATGCTGCGTGCCAACGTGGCCTCCGGCAATCTCAGCATTCTGCTGCCGATGATCAGCCATATCGATGAGATCGACGATGCGCGTCGTCTGATCGATCGCGCCGGTCGTGAAGTGGAAGAGATGCTGGGCTATGTGATCCCGAAACCGCGTATTGGCGTGATGATTGAAGTGCCGTCCATGCTGTTTATGATCCCGCATCTGGCGGATCGCGTGGACTTTATTTCGGTGGGCACCAACGACCTGACGCAGTATCTGCTGGCGGTGGATCGCAACAACACGCGGGTGGCGAATCTCTACGATCCGCTGCATCCGGCGATGCTGCGCGCGCTGCAGAGCATTGCCCACGAAGCCCGTCAGGCCAAACTGGAACTCTGCCTGTGTGGTGAAATGGCCGGCGATCCAATGTGCGTGGCGCTGCTGGTGGGCATGGGTTATCACCACCTCAGCATGAACGGTAAAAATATTCCGCGCGTGAAGTATCTGTTGCGCCACCTCGATCATGAGGAAACGCAGAAGCTCAGTGAAAATGGCGTGGCGGCCCATACCGCTTCAGAAGTGCGCCATCTGGTGTCCGCGTTTATGGAGCGACGTGGCCTGGGCGGTTTGATTCGCGGTGGCCGTTAACGGCGTTTACATTTCCGCGGCAATTGTGAAAAGCGGCTGTGCTATCATGCGCAGCCTTTTATGGTATGACCCCTTAGCCAGACCCGTTTCAGGGCAGAAAAAACGATGGTGAAAGATGACTAACGGCTACATTTCGTTTCCCCAATTCGATCCGGTAATTTTCTCCATCGGACCGATTTCGCTTCACTGGTACGGTTTGATGTATCTGGTGGGCTTTGTATTTGCTATGTGGCTGGCGGTGCGCCGTGCCAACAAACCCGGCAGCGGCTGGAAAAAAGAAGAAGTGGAAAACCTGCTGTATGCGGGCTTCCTCGGCGTGTTCCTCGGTGGCCGTATCGGCTACGTGCTGTTCTATAACCTGCCGCTGTTCCTCGATAATCCACTCTATCTGTTCAAAGTCTGGGATGGCGGTATGTCGTTCCACGGTGGCTTGATTGGAGTGATCGTGGTGATGCTGGTGTTTGCGCGTCGTACCAAACGTACTTTCTTCCAGGTGTCTGATTTCATTGCGCCGCTGATTCCGTTTGGTTTGGGCGCCGGTCGTCTTGGCAACTTTATCAATGGCGAGCTGTGGGGCCGTGTCGATCCTAACTTCAAATTCGCCATGCTGTTCCCGGGTTCGCGCAGTGAAGATATCGCGCTGGCGGCCAACAATCCGCAGTATCAGCAGCTGCTGAGCACTTACGGTGTGTTGCCGCGTCATCCCTCGCAGCTGTATGAGCTGTTCCTCGAAGGTATCGTGCTGTTCATCATCCTCAACCTGTTTATTCGCAAGCCGCGCCCGATGGGCAGTGTCTCTGGCCTGTTCCTGATTGGCTATGGCGGTTTCCGCATCATCGTCGAGTTCTTCCGCCAGCCGGATGCCCAACTGGGCCTGTTTGAAGGCGGCATCAGCATGGGGCAGATTCTCTCGATCCCAATGATTCTGGCCGGTGTGATTATGATGATCTGGGCGTTCCGTCGTCGTCCGCAGCAACAAACTCGTGAGGTAAAATGAAACAGTATCTGGATTTAATGCAACATGTGCTGAATGAAGGCGCAGAGAAAGCCGACCGTACCGGTACAGGCACCCTGTCGATTTTCGGCCACCAGATGCGTTTCAATTTGCAGGATGGTTTTCCACTGGTCACCACCAAGAAGGTGCATCTGCGTTCGATCATTCATGAACTGCTGTGGTTCCTGAAAGGCGAAACCAATATCCGCTACCTGAAAGATAACAAGGTGACGATTTGGGACGAGTGGGCGGATGAGAATGGCGATTTAGGACCGGTCTACGGTAAGCAATGGCGCAGCTGGGGCAGTGCGTCAGGCGAAGAGATCGACCAGATTAGCAAAGTGATTGAGCAGTTGAAGCGCGATCCCGATTCACGCCGCATCATCGTATCGGCATGGAACGTGGGCGAGCTGGATCAGATGGCGCTGGCACCTTGTCATGCCTTCTTCCAGTTCTACGTGGCAAACGGCAAGCTCTCTTGCCAGCTTTATCAGCGCTCGTGCGATATCTTCCTTGGTCTGCCTTTCAATATCGCCAGCTATGCGCTGCTGGTGCATATGGTGGCGCAGCAGTGCGATCTGGAAGTGGGTGATTTTGTCTGGACCGGTGGCGACACGCATCTGTACAGCAATCATCTGGAGCAGGCACAGCTGCAGCTGACGCGCGAGCCACGCCCGCTGCCGAAACTGGTGATCAAACGTAAACCTGCTTCTATCTTCGATTACAACTTTGAAGATTTTGAGATTGAGGGTTACGACCCGCATCCGGCCATTAAAGCGCCGGTGGCAGTGTAAATACGCCCGTGATGACCCCGAAGCCCTGCCTCTGTGCGGGGCTTTTTTATCCCCGTAAATTCTGAATCCGCCTCGCAAAAATTTGTCTCTGCCTGCACCGCGCGAAAATAGCCTGCGCGACGCTTTCCATCCTGCCGCTTGATGCCTTGTTGCCTGTTCGATTGAAGCGCACATTGGCTGCCATGAACAAACACGCAAACCTCGGTTTCACCCTGCCGGAGCTGCTACTGGTGATGGTCATCGCGGGAATACTCAGCCTCGGTGCTCTTCACAGTTGGCAGCGCTGGCAACAGCATCAACAACTGCGCGATAGCGTGCAGCAGCTGCAGGGTTTTCTGTTACGGCTGCGCGCCCATGCGAACGGGCATAACAGCGATCTCAATTTGTGGCTGATTCCCGGCGAACGCGGCTGTTTGGGCGTAGGTATAAAACCGGCGGAGGGCTGTGAACTGCCTTCACGCTGGTGGCTAGCACCGCCGCATGCCGGGGTGCGCTTCAGTGCCATCATCGGCGAGCCGGGTTTCTTTGGACGGCGTGACGTGGCGCGCCCTGGCAGCATTGAGATTGAAAATGCTGCCGGTCGCTGGCGGGTGATTATCTCTGCGCGAGCACGTATTCGCGCCTGCCAGACGGGAGAAAAAGGGTGCGAGTAGCGGAGGCCGGTTTCAGCCTGCTGGAAATGCTGATTGCTCTGGCAGTAGGCGCGATATTGATGGTCAGTGTGGGCCGATTTTTGCCGCTGCTGCTGGAGCAAAATCTGCGCCTGCAGCAGCGCGTGCAATTGCAGCAGGAGCTACAGCAGCTTTCTCATACGCTGCAAAAAGCGTTACAGCGCGCGGGATACTGTCGTGGGCAATGTACTGGCCCCGCACTGACTCTGGCCGCGAGTGGCAGCTGTGTGCTGCTGCGCTGGGATGAAAACAGCAATGGGCGCTGGGAAGATGTGGGCAGCAGTGACAGCGACTTTTACGGCTATCGGTTGCGCAGCGGGCAGCTGGAAATGCAGCGCGCGGTGGATAACTGCAACGGCAACGGTTGGGAACGCGTAACCGATCCCGCTTTCCTCACCATCGAACATTTTAGCGTGGTGCGGCAAGGCACCCGATTAATGCTCCATCTGACGGGGCGATCGGGTACACAAAGCCTGCAGGTGGAGCACTGGATTGAAGGACGAAACTTATGAACCAGCACGGCAACAGCACGCTGGGCATGGTGTTGATGCTGTTACTGCTCGGCAGCCTGACGCTGCATGCCACACGCACGCAGTTGTCACAGGGTATGGTGCTGGTGGCCGATACACAGCAGCACCATAAAGATTTTGCGCAGGCACAGGCTGCGCTGCAATGGGGACTGATGCAGAGTTGGCCAGCGGCGTCCGGCTGGCAATGTCAGCAACAGCCCGTACACCAGTGGTTAAGCTGCTTATTGCAGATGGAGGAGGGCAATGCGCTGTTATCGGGTCAGGATGAAAAGAGTGATCTCCGCCTCTGGCAATGGGTCTCGCCACGCAACCAACGGCTGCATCCCCAGGCGCACGGCTGGATTGACTACTGTCCATTGTCTAAACCGGAGCACTGCCAGCCGCAGGCAGGATCAACAGGGCTTTAGCCTGGCAGAAACGCTGGTGGCGATGCTGCTGCTGGCGATGACCATCAGCACGCTGTTGCAATACCATCGCGCGCTGGCCTTAGGGTTTAGTCAACAGTGGCTGCAGCGCCAGGCGTGGCAGGTTGCCGGACAAGCCTTGCTGGGGCGTGAGGTGGCGGGCTGGCAGATCGATCGTCAGCAGCAGAGTGTGGGCATAGGATGCGTGCTGGAGCGTATCACGGTGACGGGCTCGCAACAGCGCAGTGCCAGTCTGGCCCAGCTCAATTGTCACTAAGGTGACCTCGGCGATAGGCATCGTTAGCGATACAGGGTAGAGTGACCAGGCTGCGCTGTTTTCCCTCTCAAGGAGATTTATGTTCCGGGTTTACCACTCCAATCAGCTTGATCTGTTGAAAAATCTGGCAGGTATTCTGATTGAAAACCAGCCGCTGAACGATGCGTTCGCGGCCGAACAGGTGCTGGTGCAAAGCCCCGGCATGGCGCAGTGGCTGCAGATGGAACTGGCAAACAGTTTTGGTATTGCAGCGAATATCGACTTTCCGCTCCCTGCGACCTTTATCTGGAACATGTTTGTCAAAGTGCTGCCCGGCATTCCAGAGGAGAGCGCTTTCACTAAAGCCAGCATGAGCTGGAAATTGATGCATCGCTTGCCCACCTTGCTGGAGCAGGAGGCGTTTCAGCCGTTGCGTCACTACCTCAATGATGACGATGACAAGCGCAAGCTTTATCAGCTCAGCGCCCGCGTGGCCGATCTGTTTGACCAGTATCTGGTGTATCGATCTGACTGGCTCAACAGTTGGGAGCGCGGAGAACTCATCGACGGCTTGAGCGATGCCCAGCAGTGGCAGGCACCACTGTGGCGCGATTTGGTGGCGTTCACCGAGCAGCTAGGCCAGCCGATGTGGCATCGTGCCAATCTGTATGCGCGCTTTATTCATGCGCTGGAGCAGGCCGAAACGCCACCGGCGGGATTGCCGCAGCGCGTGTTTATTTGTGGTATCTCCGCGCTGCCGCCGGTGTATTTGCAGGCGCTGGAAGCGCTTGGCCGCCATATCGATATTCATCTGCTGTTTACCAACCCCTGCCGCCACTACTGGGGCGATATTCAGGATTACGCTTTCCTCGCCAAATTGCAGAGCCGCAAGCGTCGCCGCATGCAGTCTGACGAAGCGCAGTCGCTGTTCCGCGATCCCGAAGCTGCCCCAACGCTGTTCAATGAACTCGGCGAGCAGCAACTCATCAATCCATTATTGGCCTCGTGGGGCAAACTGGGGCGCGATAATCTGTTTCTGCTAAGTCAGATGGAATCCGCCGCTAACGATATTGATGCCTTTGTTGAGATGCCGCAGGACAACCTGCTCCACAGTCTGCAAGCCGATCTGCTTAACCTTGATGACCACGCCGTGATCGGTTTGCATGCCGATGAACTGGGTAACAGCAGTAAGAAACGAGTGCTGGATCCCAACGATCGTACCATCACGCTGCAGGTATGTCATAGCGCTCAGCGTGAAGTGGAAGTGTTACAGGATCATCTGCTGGCGCTGATGGAGGCCGATCCCGATCTCAAACCGCGCGACATCATCGTGATGGTGGCGGATATCGATAGCTACGCGCCCTTCATTCAGGCGGCGTTTGCCAGTGCGCCTGCGGATCGTTATCTGCCGTTTGCCATCTCGGATCGCCGCGCCAGCCAGGCACATCCGGCGATTCTGGCCTTATTAAGCTTGCTGGCGCTGCCAGACAGCCGCTTTGCTTCCGAAGAGGTGCTGGCACTGCTCGAAGTGCCTGCGCTGGCGCAGCGCTTCTCGGTGGATGAAAGCGGTCTGCGCCTGCTGCGCCGCTGGGTGATGGAATCCGGTATTCGCTGGGGGCTGGATGATGCCAGCGTCGAAGCATTGGCACTGCCTGCCACCGGTCAACATACCTGGCGCTTCGGCCTGCAGCGCATGCTACTGGGTTACGCGCTGGAAAGCCGCAACGGTGACTGGCAGGGCATTCTGCCTTACGACGAATCCAGCGGATTGATTGCCGAACTGGCCGGGCATCTGGCCGAATTGCTCTCTCGCTTAGAGTCGTGGCGCACCCGACTGACTGGCGAGCGTACGCTACCGGAGTGGTTGCCGCTGTGCCGCGAGCTGATCGACAGCTTCTTCAACGGCGATGCCGAAAGCGACGCAGCATTACTGCTGGTTGAAACCCAGTGGAAACAGATTATTGAGCAGGGCACGCAGGCTGATTATCAGCAACCGATTCCCGTCACCTTACTGCGTGATGAGTTGCGCTCGCGCCTCGATCAGCAGCGTATCAGTCAGCGCTTCCTGGCCGGGCCGATAAACTTCTGTACCCTGATGCCAATGCGTTCGATTCCGTTCAAAGTCGTCTGCTTGCTGGGGATGAATGATGGCGTCTATCCACGCACGCTGGCGCCGCTCGGTTTTGACCTGATGCAGCAGCAGGCACGCAAAGGCGATCGCAGCCGCCGTGATGATGACCGCTACCTGTTCCTTGAAGCGCTGATTTCTGCACAGCATCAGCTCTACATCAGCTATATCGGTCGTGCGATCCAGGACAACACCGAGCGTTATCCCTCCGTGCTGGTGACGGAGTTGGTGGATTATCTTGGTCAGAGTTTTTGTCTGCCAGGCGATGAAGCGTGCGAACCCGACGTCAGCGAGCAGCGTGTTCGTGAACATTTACAGAAGCTCCACAGCCGCATGCCCTTTGCAGCAGAGAACTTCCGCCCTGGCGCTTACGGCCAGAGCTTCGCGACAGAATGGTTGCCCGCTGCCACCGGCAATGGCGTGGCGCAGCCAGACTTTGTGCAACGGTTGCCGCCACTGCCGCTGGAAACGCTCTCGCTTGAACAACTACTGCGCTTCTGGCGTCATCCGGTACGGGCCTGGTTCCAGCAGCGGCTGGGCGTGGCTTTCTGGATGGAAGAGAGCGAACTGCCGGACAGCGAGCCGTTTGCCCCGGATAGTCTGGAGCGTTATCAAATCAATGCGCAGCTACTGAATACCCTGGTCAACGGTGAGGATCCCGCGCAGCTTTATGCGCGTCATCGCGCTGCGGGCAATCTGCCGTATGGTGCTTTTGGGGAACTTTTCTGGCAGAGCCAGACCGAAGAGATGCAGGAAGTGGCTGCGGAAGTGAGTGGACAGCGTCAGCCCTCAGAGAGTTGGGAAATCAATCTGCCGCTGAATGGGGTGCAGTTGACCGGCTGGTTAACCCAGGTGCAAGCTGATGGGTTATTACGCTGGCGTCCGGGCGTGCTGAACATGAACGATGGCCTGCTATTGTGGCTGGAGCATCTGGTTTATTGCGCGCTGGGCGGAAAAGGAGAAAGCCGCATGTACGGGCGCAAACAAAGCCGCTGGCGTTTTAAAGCCATCGACGCTGAGTCTGCGCTGTCACTGTTGAACGAATACGTGACGGCTTATCAGGCGGGGATGACGGAACCGTTGATGTTGCTGAACAAATCGGGTGGCGCGTGGCTGGATGCCAGTTTTGATCGAAAATCCGGCCAGTTGCTGGACGATGACGCCACGCAGAAAAAGGCATTGAACAAATTGCTGCAAGCCTGGCAGGGTGGTTTTCAGGTGGAGGGCGAAGGCAACGATCCTTATCTGCAGCGCCTGAGCCGTACGCTGGATGATGAGGCGGTGCAGGTAATTGTTGCCGCCGCTCGCCAGTGGTATTTACCGGTGCGCCTTGCGCATCAAGATGATGAATAGCAATTGGGTAACGCCGCTTTTGCGGGTGTTCCCAAAATCATAAAAAGTTGTCTATTGCGCCGCTGGGTACACAGCCAGCGGTAAAGGGTAAAGAAAGGGGTTTAAATGCGGATTTACGCACGCTGGATGGGAGCGCTGCTGCTGAGCATGCTGGCGCTGAATGCCTTTGCCGATAGCGAGCGCGGCTGGCAGCCCATCAATGAAACGATTCGAAAAAGCGATCACGATCCGCGCAGTTATCAGGCCATCACGCTAACTAACGGTATGACGGTGTTGCTGGTGTCTGACAAAGAAGCGCCTAAATCACTGGCCGCACTGACGTTGCCTATCGGCTCGCTGGACGATCCCAATCAGCAGCTAGGGCTGGCGCACTATACCGAACATATGGTGTTGATGGGCTCAAAACGCTATCCGCAACCGGATAATCTGGCCGAATTCCTGAAAAAGCACGGCGGCAGTCACAATGCCAGTACCGCTTCTTATCGCACCGCGTTCTATCTGGAAGTGGAAAACGATGCACTGCAACCGGCGGTGGATCGTCTGGCCGATGCCATTGCAGAGCCTTTGCTCGATCCGGTCAACGCCGATCGTGAGCGTCATGCAGTTAATGCAGAGCTCACTATGGCGCGTTCGCGTGACGGCCTGCGTATGGCGCAGGTCGGGGCGGAAACCCTGAATCCAGCGCATCCAGCTTCCCGCTACTCAGGCGGTAACCTTGATACGCTGCGCGATAAGCCCGACAGCAATTTGCATCAGGCGCTGACCGAGTTTTATCACAGCCACTACTCCGCCAATCTGATGAAAGCGGTGATATACAGCAACAAATCGCTGCCAGAGATGGCCGACATTGCGGTCCAGACTTTTGGACGAGTGGCTAACCATCAGGCCATCGTACCGAAAATCGAAGTGCCGGTGGTGACCGATGCGCAGAAAGGCATCATCATCCACTACGTGCCTGCCCAACCGCGAAAACAGCTTAAAGTTGAATTCCGCATCGCCAACAACAGCGACCAGTTCCGCAGCAAAACCGATACGTTGATCAGTTACATCCTGGGCAACCGCAGTAAAAACACCCTTAACGACTGGCTGCAAAAGCAGGGGCTGGCCGACGGTGTGAATGCCGGTGCCGATCCGATGACGGACCGCAACAGCGGCGTGTTTGCCATCACGGTCTCCCTGACCGACAAAGGCCTGGCACAGCGTGATGAAGTGGTGGCGGCGATCTTTAGCTACCTCGACATGTTGCGTAGTAAAGGCATCGATAAGGGTTATTTCGATGAGGTGTCGCATGTGCTGGCGCTGGATTTCCGCTATCCGTCGATCACCCGTGACATGGATTATATTGAATGGTTAGTGGATACCATGCTGCGCGTGCCAGTGGATCATACACTGGATGCACCTTATCTCGCGGATAACTTTGACCCTGCGGCAATCAAATCTCGTCTGGATGAGATGACACCGCAAAATGCCCGCATCTGGTATATCAGCCCTAATGAGCCGCACAACAAAGAAGCCTATTTTGTCAATGCGCCTTACCAGGTCGATAAAATCAGTGATACACAGTTCAGTGACTGGCAGCAGCGCGGCAAGCAGATTCAACTGTCGATGCCGACGCTGAATCCGTATATCCCTTCTGATTTCTCCATTATGCCTGGTGATGGCAAAACGTATACGCATCCGGTGGCGCTGACCGACGGTGACAGCATGCGCATCTACTGGATGCCAAGCCAGTTCTACGCCAGTGAACCAAAGGCAGCCATTACTCTGGCACTGCGCAACAAAGCGGCAATAAGCGACGCGCGTCAGCAGGTGTTATTTGGCCTGAATGATTATCTCTCAAGCGTGGCGCTGGATGAGTTGAACTCGCAGGCGTCAGTGGGGGGGATCAGTTTTTCTACCGGTGAAGATGACGGCATTGTGTTCAGCGCCAGTGGTTTTACCCAGCGTCTGCCGGAGTTACTGAAAAAACTGGTTGAGGGCTATGCCAGCTTCCAGCCGGACGCACAGCAACTGGAACAGGCGAAATCCTGGTATCTGGATCGACTGGAAGCAGCCGAGAAGGGCAAAGCCTTCGAGCAGGCGATTCAGCCGATGCAGATGCTGTCACAGCTGCCGTATACCCAGCGTGAGACGCGCCGCAAGCTAGTGAAAGATCTGACGCTGAAAGACGTGACGGATTACCGTGATGCCCTACTGCGCAACGCCACGCCGGAAATGATGGTGGTCGGCAACCTCTCTGCCGATCGCGTTAAACAGCTGGGTGCCGACCTGCAACAGCAGTTGCACAGCGATGGTCACAGTTACTGGCACAGCGATTACGTGGTGATCGATAAAGCCATGAAGGCCAACCTGCAAACCGCAGGAAGCAGCACGGATTCTGCACTGGCAGCACTCTACGTGCCTCTGGGTTACGACGAGTATCAAAGCATGGCCAACAGCACCATGTTGAGCCAGATTGTCCAACCCTGGTTCTATAACCAACTGCGCACCCAGGAACAGTTGGGCTATGCGGTGTTCTCGTATCAGATGCCGATTGGTCGCCAATGGGGGATTGGCTTCCTGCTGCAAAGTAACAGCAAGCAGCCAGCCTATCTTAGGCAGCGCTTTGAGGCGTTCTATCCGCAGGCTGAGCAACGCCTGCGCGACATGAAACCGGAAGATTTTGCCCAGTATCAGCAGGCGCTGATCAACGACTTAAAACAGCGCCCGCAAACGCTTGATGAAGAAGCGAATCGCTACAGCCGTGACTTCAACCGGCAGAATTTTGCTTTCGATACCCGTGAAAAAGCCATCGAGCAGATTCAAAAGCTCACGCCGCAGGGCGTGGCCGATTTCTTCCATAAAGCGGTGCTGGAACAGCAGGGCATGGCGATGATTTCGCAGATTGGCGGTAGCCACGATGGCGCCACCAAAGATGATTATGCACCTCTGCCGGGCTTCACGACCTGGGATCAGGTGGAGAAGCTACAGCAATCCCTGCCGGTTAAGAGTGACGCGCAATGAGTCTGATTCAGCCGCCAGAACCGCTCAATCCGCTGACGCTGCCGTTGCGTGGCGAGCGGCTGATTGAGGCGTCTGCTGGAACCGGCAAAACCTTCACTATTGGGCTGCTTTATCTGCGGCTTTTGTTGGGGCTGGGCGGGCAACATGCCTATGCCCGGCCACTGTCGGTCGAAGAAATTCTGGTCGTGACCTTTACCGAGGCGGCCACCGCAGAGTTGCGCGGACGTATCCGTGCCAACATCCATGAGCTGCGGCTGGCCTGCATTCGCGGTACCAGCCGCAATCCGATGCTGATGCAGTTGCTACTGGAGATGCCGCAACCTGCAGAAGCGGCATCGCTACTGCTGGCTGCAGAGCGGCAGATGGATGAAGCGGCGATCTTTACCATCCACGGCTTCTGTCAGCGCATGCTCAATCTCAACGCCTTTGAATCCGGCATGCTGTTTGAACAGCAGCTGATTGAAGATGAACAACAGCTGCTGCGTCAGGCCACTGCCGATTTCTGGCGTCGCCACTGTTATCCACTCTCGCTGGATATCGCCCGCGTGATTGTCAGTGAGTGGAGTGGTCCGGAGCAATTGCTGGCGACGTTGCGGCCGTGGCTGCAAGGCGAATCACCTAACCTGCGTTTAGCGCCCGCTGACGACGAAACGCTGACGATGCGCCACAACGAAAACCTGGCGCGCATTAACGCGATGAAAGCCGAGTGGCGCGCGGTGGGTGAAGAGGTGCTGACGCTGGTGGGGCAGTCCGACGTGGACAAACGCAGCTACAGCAGTAAAAATCTGCCGGTGTGGGTGAATAAAGTCAGTTTCTGGGCACAGAGTGAAACCCTGGATTATCAGGTGCCCGCAGAGCTGGCGCGCTTTGGTCAACGGGTGCTGGAGGAGAAAACCAAAAAAGGCCATCCTCCGCACCATGCCCTGTTTGCGGCCATCGACCTGTTTCTGACTCAGCCCATTTCACTACGCGATTTGCTGATTGCGCGCGCGCTGGTGGATATCCGCGCCGCCGTACGGAAAGAGAAACGCCAGCAGGCGCTGCTGGGTTTTGATGATCTCCTGAGCCGACTGGATGATGCCCTGCAGCAGCCTGCAGGAGAAATGCTGGCGCAGGCGATTCGTCAGCGTTTCCCGGTGGCGTTAATTGATGAGTTCCAGGACACCGATCCGCAGCAATACCGTATTTTCCGTACGCTGTACGGTAATCAGCCTGACCATGCATTGCTGTTAATTGGCGATCCAAAACAGGCCATTTACGCCTTTCGTGGCGCAGACATTTTTACCTATATTCGCGCACGTAATGAAGTGAGCGCGCATTACACCCTCGACACCAACTGGCGCTCTTCGCCAGCAATGGTTGAGAGCGTCAATCAGCTGTTCAATCGGCTCGAAGCGCCTTTTGTCTTTGATGCTATCCCTTTCTTGCCGGTGCACTTCGCTGAGCCAAATCAGACGCTTTCTCTCACACTGGATAACCAGGATCAGGCGGCACTGCGTTTCTGGCTGCTGCCGGGCGACGGGTGCAGCGTAGGCGATTATCAGCAGGCGTTAGCGCGACAGTGTGCCGCGGATATCAGCCACTGGTTACAGGCGGGGCAGCAACAGCGTGCGCTGCTGGGTAAAGCGGCCGCGCAACGCCCGGTGCAGGCATCGGATATCACGGTGCTGGTGCGCAGCCGCAACGAAGCCAATCTGATCCGCGAAGCACTTAACCAGCTTGGCATTCCCTCGGTTTATTTATCGAACCGCGACAGCGTCTATACCACGCCCGAAGCGCGCGAGTTGCTGTGGTTACTGCAGGCGGTGCTGGCTCCCGAGCAGGAGCGCATGCTGCGCACGGCGCTCGCTACCTCGCTGTTTGCCTTCGATGCGGCACAGCTGGATGCGTTGGATCAGGATGCGCGCGGCTGGGATGAGCTGGTAGAGACTTTTGCCCGCTGGCAACTGCTGTGGCAGCAGCGCGGCGTACTGCCGATGCTGCGCCAGCTGATACAGGAACGCCAGCTTGCGGAAAACCTGCTCGCCTCAGAAAATGGCGAACGCCGCCTGACCGATTTGCTGCATCTGGGTGAACTGATGCAGGAAGCGGCGGCGCAGCTCGACAGCCCGCACGCGCTGGTGCGTTATCTGGCGCAGCAGATAGCCAGCCCGGACAGCCAGTCGTCCAGCCAGCAATTGCGTCTGGAAAGCGATCGCCATTTGGTGCAGATCGTCACTATCCATAAATCTAAAGGACTGCAATATCCGCTTGTGTGGCTGCCGTTCGCTGCCGGATTCCGCGAGGCGGATACCGCGCTGTATCACGATCGCGACAACTTTGAAGCGGTGCTGGATCTGCAGGCCGATGACGCAAGCCTGGCGATGGCCGAGCAGGAGCGTTTGGCCGAAGACCTGCGCTTGCTGTACGTGGCACTTACCCGTTCGGTGTATCACTGTAGCGTAGGTGTGGCACCGCTGTTTCGCGGCACGCGCAAAAAAGAAGGCGAGAGCGATCTGCATAAAAGCGCACTGGGCCATCTTTTGCAGCGTGGTGAAGCGGCGACAGCGGCACAGCTGGAAACTTTACTCAATCAGCACAATGTCGCGGGTACCGAGGTGATGCACGTGCAGGAACAGGTAGCCGAACGCTGGCACGCGCCTGATCCCGCTCATGACACATTGGCTGCCCGCACCGTTAGCCGCACGCTGGTGGAACCCTGGCGCGTCACCAGCTACTCAGGCTTGCAGCAACACGGTAGCCAGCGACTACTTGATGTGATGCCACGCTTCGATCTGGAAGCCGCAGGCGAAGAACAGCAGGAAGAGATTGCTGAAGCTGTACTGACACCGCACCATTTCCCGCGCGGCGCCGCGCCGGGGACTTTCCTGCATGAACTGTTCGAATCTCTCGATTTCCCACATCCCCCCACGGCCGCATTGCTGGAGCAACATCTGCAGCAGAATGGGTATCCATTGTACTGGCAACCGATACTGACGGATTGGATTGCGCGCGTGGTGAGTACGCCGCTCAACGATCAGGGGATACAGCTCGGTCAAGTACAGACCAGCGATCGACTCGTGGAGATGGGCTTCTACTTGCCGATTGACGGTTTGCTGACCGCGAATGATCTGGATGCGCTGATCCGTCAGGATGCTTTATCGTCCGATGCGCCGCCGCTCGATTTTCGTGAGGTACAGGGCATGTTGAAAGGCTTCATTGACCTGGTGTTCCGCTGGCAAGGCAAATATTACCTGCTGGATTACAAATCCAACTGGCTGGGCGACAGCCACGAAGCTTATACGCCAGCAGCGATGAGACAGGCGATGATCGACCACCGCTATGATTTGCAATATCAGCTCTACACGCTGGCGCTACATCGCTATCTTCAACATCGCCTGGCAGATTATGACTACGAGCAGCACTTTGGCGGCGTGTTTTATCTGTTCCTGCGTGGCATGGATGGCACTTCACCGGCCAACGGCGTATTCCACACACGGCCAACTCTGAATTTTGTTTCACAACTGGATAGCCTGTTTCGCGGGCAGGGAGCCTCGGCATGAGTGGCATTACAGCGCTACTTCAACAGGCGGTTGAGCTGCGTTTGCTGCGCTCACTGGATGTTCAGTTCGCCCTGTTGCTGGCGGATGACACGCAGCCAGCACGCCTCCTGGCGGCTGCCTGTCTCAGCGCGGAAGCGGGTGAGGGGCACGTCTGCTTACCGCTGTCACAGCTGAGCCGTGAAGGGTTATTCAATGGCCGCCATCCTGAACTGGCGCAGGCCATCTGGCTGGCGGCGGGCGAGCCGCAGGACTGGACGCAAATTCTGGCTGGCTGGCCTGCTCTGAGCAACAGCAACAACGAGCAGGCAGCACCGATTGTACTGACCGAAGGCCGTCTTTATCTGCATCGTCTCTGGCACCATGAAGGGCAGGTGGCGCGTTTCTTTCAGGCGCAGTCTGCTCCGCAGGCATTTCCTGATGTAGAGGTGCGTGCTGTACTGGATAACCTGTTTGGTACTGAACCCGATGACTGGCAAAAAATCGCGGCGGCGGTGGCGCTAACGCAGAAAACAGCAGTCATTTCCGGCGGCCCAGGCACCGGGAAAACCACCACCGTGGCAAAATTGCTGGCGGCATTGATTCGCCTGAGCCAGGGTGCACTGCGCATTCAACTGGCAGCCCCGACCGGCAAAGCGGCGGCGCGTTTAACCGAATCGCTCGGTAAAGCGCTGCAAAAACTGCCGGTCAGCGACACTGAGCGCCAACGCTTCCCTGCGGAAGCTACCACGCTGCACCGTTTGCTCGGTGCCCAGCCCGAAACCCAGCGCTTGCGCTATCACGCCGGTAACCTGCTGCATCTGGATGTGCTGGTGGTGGATGAAGCCTCAATGGTTGATTTGGGCATGATGGCCAATCTCATCGCCGCACTGCCACCCCAGGCGCGCGTGATTTTTCTTGGTGACCGCGATCAGCTGGCGTCAGTAGAAGCCGGTGCGGTACTGGGCGATATTTGCCGCTGTGCGGAAGCGGGATACAGCGTCGCGCGTGCAGCCCAGCTGAGTGCGTTAACCGGTTGCCAGGTTGAAGGCCACGATGATGACAGCGCGCCAGCCGTGCGCGACGCCATCTGCCTACTACGCAAGAGCTATCGCTTTGATGCTAACTCGGGCATCGGCAAGCTGGCGGCTGCGGTCAATGCCGGTGAGCCAAAGGCGGTTGAGGCCGCATTTAACGCGGGCTTCAGCGATATATCACGCCAGCCACTCAATGATGGCGAGGCCTATCAGGCAATGCTGAATGCTATCGCGGAAGGCTACCGTCGATTCCTGCGGCTGGTGAGCCAGCGAGCACAGCCCGCAGAGATTCTGCACGAATTTGGGCGTTATCAGCTGCTGTGCGCACTGCGCGAAGGGCCGTTTGGCGTGCAGGGATTAAATCAGCGCATCGAGCAAAAACTGATGCAGATGCAGCTGATTCGTCGTCCGCAGGGCGGCAGCCGCTGGTATCAGGGCCGTCCGGTGATGGTGACTCGCAATGACAGCGCGCTTGGGCTGTTTAACGGCGATATTGGCATTACGCTGTTTGATGATGAAGGGCTGCTGAAAGTTTTCTTCCCGTTGCCGGATGGCAGCATCAAAGCCGTACAGCCAAGCCGCTTACCGGCGCATGATACGGCCTGGGCGATGACGGTGCATAAATCGCAGGGATCGGAGTTCGACCATACCGCGCTGGTGATGCCGGCACAGTTTTTACCGGTACTCACTCGCGAACTGATTTACACCGCCATCACGCGTGCGCGCAAACAGTTAACCCTGTACAGCGATGAAGGCGTGTTTCGTCGTGCAGTGCAATTACGCACTCAGCGTCGCAGCGGATTGTTGGACCGGTTAAGCGGAGAGTCATTCTGAGCGAGAGTTGAGGTCGGTAAAGAAACCGACCTCAGGTCAATGCAGATGTTTTATTGGATGCGCGTGGATGCGCATCCTAACAACGTTATCAGTCTAAGACGTTGGGCAATTCCAGACCGTTTAGCGAAACCTACCCTACGCTGCCTTTAACTGCGTTAGCTGGCATTCCCCGCCGTTAGCGTAAATCCGCCATCAGCACTTTGGACCGGCGCTGATAGTTATACATCTGCTTCTTACTCTCCGGCAGTGATTCAATATCCACCGGCGTAAAGCCGCGTTCCTGGAACCAGTGAATACTGCGGGTGGTCAGCACAAACAGCTTCTTCAACCCCATCTGGCGTGCCTGCAGGGCCACGCGCTCCAGCAGCAACTCGCCGCGTGAGGAACTGCGGTAATCGGGATGCACCGCCACGCAGGCCATTTCACCAATCTGCTCATCCGGGAACGGATAGAGTGCGGCACAAGCGATGGTCAGATTGTCGCGCTGAATAATGGTGAATTTGTCGATCTCCATTTCCAACTGCTCGCGCGAACGACGCACCAGAATGCCTTGCTGCTCCAGCGGGCGAATCAATTCGAGAATGCCGCCAATATCGTTGATGGTGGCGCGACGAATCTGCTCAGCGGACTCCATCACAATCTGCGTACCAATACCGTCACGCGAGAACAGTTCCTGAATCAATGCGCCATCTTCCTGATAGCTGATCAGGTGGCTACGACGCACGCCGCTGCGGCAGGCTTTCACCGCGCCGCGCAGGAAACGCACGGTGCCCGACAGGAAATCGCCGTCGTTTTCCATCTCATCGATACGCGTCTGCGCTTCGTTGGGGAACAGCTCAGAGATAATCTTGCCTTCGCGGTTGGTGACGCCCTGTTCGGAGCAGAAGCCAATCATTTTCTCGGCTTTTAGCTTGATAGCCAACTGCGTAGCCACTTCTTCTGATGTCAGGTTAAAGCTTTCACCGGTCACCGACACCGCGACTGGGCCGAGCAGCACAATGGCATCATTATCCAGCTGACGATGGATGGCTTCTTCATCGATACGACGAATACGGCCGCTGTGGCAGTAGTCCACGCCATCATCGACGCCCAGCGGCTGGGCAATAATAAAGTTACCGCTTACCACGTTGATGTGCGCGCCCTGCAGCGGGGTGTTATTCAGGCTCATCGACAGGCGTGCGGTGATATCCAGCTGCAAACGTCCTGCAGCCTGCTTCACCAGTTCCAGTGATTGGGCATCGGTTACGCGCGTGTGTTTGTGGTAAATCGGTTCCAGCTGTTGCTGGGCCATGCTGGCATCAATTTGCGGTCTGGCACCATAGACAACCACCAGGCGAATGCCGAGACTATGCAACAAGCCAATGTCGTTAACGATGTTGGAAAAGTTCTCATGCTCGATAGCTTCGCCGCCAAGCATAATGACAAAGGTCTTGTCACGGTGGGCATTTATATAGGGAACGGTATGGCGAAAACCCTGAACCAGTTCAGTACTACGTTCCTTCACGGCAAACCCTCTGTGAATGTTTATTCGTAATTTGTGTATTTTTATGCTCTTTTGCCAGCTAATGCAAGCGCCGGGCCTGACGTTACTTTACGATTTTCCTGATGCAACCCTCGCTAACAGCCTGCATTATCTGGTTTTTCTGGCAAAACAACCCATGGCTTGTTAAGCAAAGTTTTCGCCTTTCACTCGTCGATTGACGATATTTTAGACATTACACAGCAGTTGGAGCGGCATGTCCGAAGCTTTTACACGACGACGATTATTACAGGGTGCGGGCGCGCTCATGCTATTAAGCGTAACGCGAACCGGGCTGGCGGCCAGTCAGCACATTGTGGCGGTGCGCATCTGGCCATCGTCAACCTACTCCCGCGTGACGCTGGAGTCGAACGTCCCCCTCAAGTACAAACAGTTCACGTTGAGCAATCCCGATCGTCTGGTGATCGACATCGATAACCTGCATATCAATCCGGTCCTGAGAGGGGTGAATAAGCAGGTGCGCGTTGACGATCCCTATATCAAACATGCGCGAGTTGGCCAGTTTGATGCCAACACGGTGCGGGTGGTGCTGGAGCTGAAACGCAACGTGGCGCCGAAGATCTTCACGCTGGCACCGGTTGCGGGCATCAAACATCGTTTAGTGGTCGATCTCTATCCGAGCCAGCCCTCGCCGGAAGAGGATCCGCTACTGGCGTTACTGAACGATTACAACCAGGGCGATCTTGAGCGTGATCAACCGGCGCAAGCACCTTTGCCGGGCAAAGCGGGGCGCGATCGTCCGATCATCATCATGATCGATCCCGGTCACGGTGGCGAAGATCCCGGTGCGCATGGCAAATACAAAACGCGCGAAAAGGACATTGTGTTGAAGATTGGTCGCTATCTGAAGGCGCTGATCGACAAAGAGCGCAACATGAAGGCGTATATGACGCGCAACGAGGATGTGTTTATCCCGCTGCGCGTGCGGGTAGCGAAAGCACGTAAACAGCGCGCCGATCTGTTTGTCTCGATTCACGCCGATGCTTTTACCAGCCGTGCGGCGCGCGGTTCGTCGGTGTTCGCGCTCTCGACCAGCGGCGCAACGTCCACCGCCGCACGTTTCCTGGCACAAACCCAGAACGAATCGGATCTGATTGGTGGGGTGAGCATGAGCGGTGACCGCTATCTGGATCACACCATGTTCGACATGGTGCAGCGGCAGACCATCAGCGACAGCCTGAAATTCGGCAAAGAGGTGTTATCGCGCATGGGCCACATTAATCACCTGCATAAACGCACGGTGGATCAGGCGGGGTTTGCGGTGCTCAAAGCCCCGGATATTCCGTCGATTCTGGTGGAGACCGCGTTTATCAGTAATGTGGAGGAGGAGCGTAAGCTGCGCACGCCGCGTTATCAGCATCAGGTGGCTGAGGCGATTCTGCATGGGATTAAGGCCTATTTCGATAAAGGTGCGGTGCTGGCGCGTCGCTGAGAGGAGAGCGGCCACTGTGCCGCTTTTTTATCGGAAGCCAAAAACAAAAAAACACCCGTAAAGGTGCTTATCTGTAATTGGTTGCGGGGGCCGGATTCGAACCGACGACCTTCGGGTTATGAGCCCGACGAGCTACCAGGCTGCTCCACCCCGCGTCCGTCTGCCGCGTTAAGCGACTTTTCACATTGTATTCTTCTTAAGACAATTGGTTGCGGGGGCCGGATTCGAACCGACGACCTTCGGGTTATGAGCCCGACGAGCTACCAGGCTGCTCCACCCCGCGTCCGTCTGACGCGTTACACGACTTTCAAAT
>Ga0157363_1001186_pt1 | contig 21398 bp, 7 predicted proteins | sample AttsexASBM1_FD_111477 | JGI IMG/M metagenome (GOLD analysis project Ga0157363, IMG submission 111477) | Fungus gardens microbial communities from leaf cutter ant in Ribeirão Preto, State of São Paulo, Brazil - Atta sexdens ASBM1 | ecosystem: Host-associated > Fungi > Mycelium > Unclassified ... | reverse complement strand
GTGTGTGTGTGTGTGTGTGTGTGTGTGTGTGTGTGTGTGTGTGTGTGTGTGTGTGTGTGTAATTAAATAAAATATAAGCAGTAATTATAGAGGTGATATCACGGCCTTCTATTTACATATTATACAATAACTTGATTAATCAATTAATAATTTAAATTTAAAACTTAACGATTACATTCATTAAAGTGGTGTTTAATCAATTTAAAAATTATGAAATATTTATTATATAGGACATTATTTATAAAAATGTAGCTATTAATGACTCGAAGAGAAAGGGGAACAGGGATGATAATTTGGTTTTCTATAAAAATAAATTAAAAAATTTTTTTTAAAAGCAGTTTGGTTAAAAAATTAAACAAAAAAATAAAACATTTTAGAATATAAGCAATACCTATACCATAAGTTGCTCAGTATTAAAAATTTCAATACTAAAAATAGTACACATAATATAAACTATAGATTAACAGTAGAGCTACAATCGATTATTAAATAATTATTTTAATATGAAAAACTTCAAAAAAGAGGCTATGAATAATCAACACATAAAGGGTCATATTAGCAAAATGTCATACTATTGTTTAAATTTGCATAACTCAAAATATATACAGTTAAATAAAATGTTAAATAGCAAATAACACACTCAAATATACATACATTCATGTGATAATGTGTAATACGTTTCATGTTTAAGAAAAATGAGGAAGTAGATATAATTAAATGCTAAAATATACCTTAGAAACATTTCGGAATACTTGAAAGTAAAAATTATACGTTATAATAAGTGCTGACTATTATATTGAGTAATGGCATAGTAGCGTCATGGTATAACGGCGAGCTACTAAACAAGTAATTCCATAAGTAATCATTAGGATTCGCTACATAATAACGTAAATATTAAAGGAGACCACAATATCTACACTGGCCATGATTCCATCTTCTTCCCTATGTACTTACATTTGTATTGAAATTCTATACACATTCATATATAGAATTATTGATACTTTGTAATATCGTTTATGATATATGATATGTTATGTAATATGTAACAGATATATTACAAAATATTGATAATTTTAGTCAGTAATGTATAATATTGATATTTGTAAGTTCTCGGTAAATTTCCGATCGATGCCGAAATCTGATGACCTTTCCGTTTGACTCTCGAGTCGAGCAGAGACCGGAAATTATATTAATCCGTTCGGTCCGATCGATGCCAAAGGACACAGTGTAACTGGAATGCGGGTCAAATTCACGTGCCCGAACGAGACTCGACGTTATCGACTCCGATGGAGTTCTCGATTGGTAGAGGACCATCGTGCATTGAATCGGAAAGGAAAGTAAAGGGAATTTAATTCTTAATCCATTTGCATTTGCAGGCACGAGATCAGCTAACACTAGAGGCTAGACTATTTGTTCTACTGATGATTTTAGTCATCCGCAACAGTTGCGCGTTAGTATTTTGCAGACATATCACGTTATTCCGTTTTATTATTATTTTCAGAGAAAAAAAACGGTATTGGAAAATGTAATGTTCAGAGAATATAGCCTATGGCTTACAATCATGAATTACAATCATCGTGGAAAATAATACACGTGCAAATTGATCGCCATGGGCATTAAAGGAGCTGAAGTCTGATTGTTCCAATGTTTTAACCTCGTGGCAACAACAACTATTGAAAATAATTTAAATACCGCAGGAATCTGGTACCATTTGATGTAACGACCATGCGATGCAAAATAGCTCGTTCATGTGCGTGTCCATTTTATTTCCAACAATGAATTGATGTTCAGAACGATATATTTGTTCGGCAGTCGTGTCACCCCGACTACAAAAGATTGATAATGCCACGTTGTTATAATCGCGCGTAAATATCGGAAATGCGTGTGATTGCGATTTCAAACGACATCCCTCGCCTTGCCGATATTCAATTGGAATTATAATCGCATATCGTCAGCGTGGAACTTCCTTTGATGCGGAAAGGATGAGCTGATGATAGCTTACACCATACTTCGAGATAATACTCTATTAAAGAATTTTTTTTTTGCGAGAATATATATATATATATATTCCGAAATTCTCTGAGTACTAAAAACTGTGTGCAGCTTTTGTTTCAGTTTTATTTTGCGAGAGAACTAGAGCGCTCAGAGCTGTTTAGATTATGTTAGTCCTCTATTGTTTTATTTCGAATTTTGTGAGATTTGAAAAACGTTTTCTCATATTTCAGCCTCGCACAGGCTTTTGTTCGGTAATACTTTGAAGCAACCTATGTGCGTTATCCGAGGACAAATATCCGGGAGAAAAGTTGGCGCGGAATGGTAAGCACCGAAGCTTGCGGATAGGTACTCCCCGTTTGATCGAAGCCTCGCAGTGCTTGACGGTACTGACATTGCTCGCGAATGCATTCGACGCATATTGTTCATCGTCGTCGCGTCGCGTCGCGCGAGTAGCTTTTATATGCCACCCTATCCTCTGGAATGAATTTCGCGTAACTCGGCTTTGGCCGCAAACCGCGGAATTATACTTCGCTTTCCGTGCTTTTATCGTGACAACGCTCGCAACTGGATGCCTCAGCTTTTCTCGGCTTCCTCTTCTCCGTTTGTCCTCAATAGGGTCGGTGTCGTCAAACAATACATACAAATGTATGGCGAAACGTACATGAGAAATAATTTCGCAGTATTCCATTTGTTTGTTAATTTGTTGATGAAAGTTAGTTACGCAGATATTCAATGTTGAATATTAAAACGATTGTACAGTTCTTAATGAAATTTCCGTTTGTCTAAGTGTTTGATTCTGCTTAATTCACTTAATACGTATAAATGTACAAAGAAAAATTCTATTAAATTAATTGATAAAAAATGAAATAATCTTTAGATGGCTACAAAGAGTTTCGGTGTATTCATTATACAGTTGGAATAAATTTATTGCAAACCTGTGCGCACAAATCTGTGATCATATCGCTGTTTCCTCTTACATATCAAGGGACATCGCCCCTTTCGATCCTCTCTCGCTCGCTCTGTCAAAAGAAATACCGCGGAATAACATAAATCCCTATTATAATATTCCATATGTCAGACTTACCAGACTCGCAGGACTTGCACGGCGTTCAAGCGCGCTGTAAAATATGAAAGAGCGCTTGAGGTTCACAATCGATTTATTATTAGGTCGCTCGGGGATTTACTGCCGTAAGAGGCGCCATAAGAGGACGCTTTTGTTCGCGGCTATCGGGTGTTCCTTTGTATTACTTTAAGAAATCGAGACTTTGTAGATAGATGTTAATTATTTATTCGTATCTTTGATCCTTAATTTATAAGAAGCTCTTGTCGTTGATCTTTTAAATCTTCGAAAAGGACATATACTTATAAGTATATCAGAAGAAAGTCCACATTACAAATTAGACAAAAATTATCTGTACGATAAAATGTAGTATTTTATTATATTTTATATGAATAACAAGTGAGAGACGTAATATTAAACTGTTATTTCAAAGGAAAGAGAGACTCGAAATTGATTATGTACATCAGATCGTCTTGCGATCTCAAGCTGTGTCGTCATATTTCGTTGCAGAAAAGCGATGCATCGATAAAATTCTTCGATGCTAAAGCGTTCTCCGCTTTATTTTCCCGTTCAACACTTCGTGTATTGCCTCATCGTATATTTTTAATATTTCTTACGAACGCGCTTGTTGTAATTCGATTTTTCCTATGCGTTTTCTATGCGCGCGCAAGCAAGTCGCTGCTTGACAACGTGATGTGTTTGCTCTCGAATATACATATTTCCGAAAAGCAGCTTGCGCGAGAGACGAGAAGATAATTCCACCCCTTCCCTTCACCATCTCTATTTGTCTTCCGTGAACTCTTTCTTCGTTTCTCTTTGCTGTGCAAACTCTGAGACAGGTGAACTCTGTCGCGTCCTATCGATTCAACCCAGGCGTGTCGGCATTCAAAGGCGGCAGACAGGACTCGTCACATGGGAGACGCAAATTTACATGAGTCATATAGCAAAGCAGTTTAAAAAAATAAATATAATTTTGTCTAGAAATAAAGAAAAAGATTTCTATATATATTATATTCAATTAAGATATAATTATTATTTGCAAATTGTAAGATAATATACATATAGAAAGCTTACCAATAAAGTTTATAGAAACATAAAAATAGAAACATAAAAATCGTAACTCTCTTTTTTTTATTCCACGAAGATATTCCATTGTGAATATTCTTGATTGCTTAACTCTTCATTACTCGCATGTCCAGGACACATTCCAGCTTTATAAATTCATTAAATATATGAATGCTACTTATACACTTCATGCTATTTAGCACAAATTATTTTACAATTAAAAAAATTGTTTGCAATTATTTTTATCTAAAGGATAGAATATTATCAATCAATTTAATGTAAATCATCAAAAGAGAACAATGAAAATTAAGCTATAGCTATAGCTCTATAGTATATCAGAGAGAAACAAAATTTAATAATACATAAAAAAAAAACACGCTAGTAATGTAGGAATAATAAGATGCGTTTACGATGATGGGTAAATTTGAGGCACAACGATGTAGAATCAAATTTAAGTGATATTTTCTATTGATTGTGTATTGGTTTCTATTGGTTGTGTATTGATTTCTATTGATTGTATATATGCAACGATAAGATTCCAATAAGATTCTTATTATTTAAATGAATAAATTGTCATACAATAATTGAAGTTACATCGTGAATTTTTGTGTAACAATAGTATAACAATGACAAAGACATGTCGACTATCTAGCCAGTTGGGTTAGCTCATATGCTCATATAACTCGCAGCCCGCTTTTTGCACGGTGCCAATTCATTTTCCCGAGCGCGGCCAGATTTTTCGCCGGCGACAGGAGCGCGCAATTAATCGGCGGCCAGAAAAGTTAATGAACAATACCCAGCGGCGCGAAAGCGGTCATTCGCGACGGTGAGCGATGGTATTCATTTATTTCCGTGCCCCCCCCATCCGGCATTCAACCCGGACGGAGTCGTTGGTCCTGGTCGACTTCACGCGGTCGGTACCCTTCATAGCGAACCCTTCTCTCCCTCTTACTGCTTGCATTATGAACGTTTGTCACATTCGGTGGCTCATATCAGTCTGCCGACGTCGCCGTCATGCCAAAATGTCGCCGCGACGCCGTGCCGGCCAGATTGCATTATCGATTTTCGATGCTTGCTCAGCTCTTACTCTCACTCTCCCTATCTCATTCTCCTCCTTGCTCCGCATCGCTGCAGCTTGATGGAGTCAAGTGCGCACCTTCGCCAACGATGCCAACACGCGCTGCTGATTTTTTATCTTATGTATGTACTAGTATATAGTTACCTTCGATAACGCGCACATTATCAAACAGATATAATATTAATGGTCATTAATGTGTGCGTATATTTTGTTGAAACATACATAAAAATTATTTTTATTAGCAAATATTTTGAAAATATTCTCTCTTCTACAATGACAATAACATTCTTTATTTAAATAACGACATTGCAGCTTTTTCAATTCGAATGCACGAATATGCAAGTAAGCAATTTATTTAATAATGAAATAAATACTAATAATGAAATAACGATAATATATTATGATTGAAAACCGTACGTATATGATATTTCGAGCGTAAAGAAATAATTTTAAGCAGAATATAAGACAAAAATTAAAGTAGAGATGGTTGGATATGTAATATCAGTTATATAATATTATGTATAATGAACAACATATAAGCAATAATGATAAAGTTTTTTCACTTTTCATAAATTGTTTTTGTTTTTTCACTTTGCATATCTTGAAATAAATTTACATTTAATTATCAGGTATAGGAATTAAATAACGGTAAAATTTTATCTCCGAATTAATTTGTGAAGATAATTTAGTTTAAACTAAACTATTTAGTTTAATGTTTAGTTTAAACTAAACTACTATTTAATTTAAAGATCGGAGAATTTTTTTAATTCGCTTATTAATATTTCTTGCTTTTGAATGAAAAGCGAATATTACAAACCTCAATGGACTAGCATACTAATTATAGAAATCATCCAGATAGACGTTTATGCTGCTCATTATCGTCGTTGACGAGTTATACGCTGAATAATTATCTAACAATCTCGGGCAACAATGAGTTTCGTAATTATTATCATTAACATATATTTAAATGGTACATATGCGTTCTTCTCGACTTCCGCTAATGGAGCCAATACGCATCGAATTATCGATGAAATGCGACAGTAGCGAATTATACGGTGCTACTGAAAATCCGTTTGCTGTAATTGCAGGTAGATTAGCGAGAATATCGAGAGGGACGAGATGAAGACAGAGAAAGGATGAGAGAATGAGAGGGGAATGACGTAGGAAGGCAATATTCGCTCGCGGTTCGATCAGTTCGACAAAAGCCTCTCTATCTCGCTTTTCCCTATCACCTTTCTATCCTTCCTTTTGCGCTCTCACTCTCTGTACTCTCGTGCTGTTTACAAAACCGCTCGTTCGATATCGTAATTTAAATTCGTTTGCTGATACGGCGGAATCGAATTGCGATACTCTATCGAATCGCCATAACGACTAAAGAAATATTACACACTTCGTTGTAACATTTTGTTGTATATGTATAAAAGACAAAATCAACTTAAAAGTTGATATATAATCAAATATGTGTGATGTTGATAATTATTTTTTGTCACTTTGCAAAAAATTGAAAATAGATTGTCATCAGATTTGGGGGGGGGGGAAGGGGGATATTTAATTGATCATTATTGGTTTATAACGAAGGAAAAAGTTATTGTTTAAAAATTGAGCGTTTTTCACTGTATCATAGATTCTTTTCAAGCTTAATTTCATATTCAGAATTGAAATAAAAGCCACTGTCTCTCTTAGAAATTGTCTCTCGCGCATATCCTCGATAGCATCTGGCCTGGAAATTTTTCGTCTGACTCGAAGTCGTTGCAGAGTAAAGGGGATCGGCATGTTTGGGACGTCGAAAGGAGTCAAGGGGGAAAACTGAGGGGATAACCCGGATCAATAGTTCCGTTACCGCTTCACTCAATTTGCTCTGCCTTGCTTCTACCAAATTTGTGCAAGTTCACTCGTCGATGTTCATTAACCGTGGCATCATCTTCCTTTGTTATGGGGAGAGAAAATTTCGTTTATTTGAAATAATTCATTGAGTAGCATTCATTTTCGCGCGCTCTTTTTGTCAACGATGCAAAAAAAGAGAATTTGACCTTGACCAAGTATGAATTTTCAATTTCTATCTCTCATGTATTACGACTATAACAATAAGTGCTTTTTAGATATTTCTCTCGAAATACTGATAGTTTTAAAACGCTTAAACGTTTTAAAGAGACATTTAGCTGGCAAAAAAGAAAAGAGAGCACTCGTCACCTTTGCTTCCTCGATCTCGATACATCTTTCTTATCTCAATCAGAACCGCAAAAGTAGATAATCTATCCTTCGTACCTCGATGAAACGATCATTCCTCAACGTTATTGCTCTTAAGAGCACATTTAACTCGGGAAATATGCACGTTATCGCTCGCTTTCGAGCTTCTCCGATGCGATCAGTTGGGAGCAGATTTTCTGGTTCTCGCTCTCAAGCATGATCTTCTGTACAATGAAGAGGTTTCTCGTTCGCGGCAGAAATAAGACGAACGCTTCTGCTTGGGAAATGAAGCTCGTTATTGTCTGCTTTCGAGTCTCGACGTTTTGCGGAATTTCCACCTCGCTTTCGAGACATCGTCGACAACTTGCGTTGTCACTGGCCTAATTTGTTCTCTCGCTTGAGCTTTTTCGTAAGTTCATCTGCGGAACGGCGTTCACTCGGGATTTCTCCTCTTGCAGTTCTTCGCAGAGGAAACTTGGTCGGCTTCGCGAAATAACTCGTTTGTCCGGGGCAACGCTTCCAAAGCGGTGCGAAATAATTTCTTTGTTCGCCGGAAGGGAGATTCTCACAGACATGGATGGAACGGGATCTCGATAGTTGTGGCAAATGAAATTCTCAAAACTTGGCGAGTTTACCCGTCCGTTTTTTACTTTCACTGTCGTTGGCGCGAACTTGGACAGTTTGTACGCGAATTCGTACTAGGTTTTTGTTTAAAATGTTTAAAATTTAAAAAAATTTTAAAATTTATCCATGATAAATATTATTTCCATTCATCTCCTTTTTGACAGAATCAGAATTACATAGGAGGGAATCATTTTATTATATTCGTAATTATCTTTGAAACATTTTATTTTTGAATATACTGCAAACCATGTACTTCATTTCGTTTACGAATCGTTCAATTATTTTAAAATACAGTTTCGAAATACAGTTGTATTTTGCAAAATAAAAACGTTGATCTGCATAGCGGACGCTTTCAGGACTCCTAGATTCGTTTTATTCGTTGGCATCTACCGATGCAAATTCTCACTGTAACAGCAATGTATTTCTTTGGTTTACCGACAACAGACCCGTGCCGACATGTCACTTTGTTTGCTTTCCATTTATTCTCGTGAATTCAAGCTCGTGCCCGGTGACATTCATTAACTATACAGGTACATCCAGTCTCGTCGCCAAGGCTCTTTCTCGTCGTGTTTTCTCCTGAAGAAGGAAAGCAAAGGGAACAGCTTTCATCTGCGTCAGATGTGAGATAACTCGTCCGTATGTATAAATGATAAAAAAAAGGAGATACCTACAGTTACTCTTTGCAGACAACGCGACTAAACGAGAATGATGAAAGATACGAGATGTGATGGATATACGGAACGATTTCCGATTGCCTGAGAAACGGTTAATATCGAATTATATCATTTTACTCATTGTCAGTTTCAAATTCACAGAGTCATAAAGTTTATGGTGTCGAAATAGGACACGGCCCCGTGTGCATTTCCTTTGAGAATTTAATAGTCAGTTACCGCTGTTTGCACTCGACGTATCTCCATCGGATCTTCTTACAATTAGTCCTTAATTTAATCCACTCAACAATTCGCGTCGCCAACAGAATCCTCATTATAATCGTCCTTTTTTTTGTCCTGGATCAACGTCGTTGTCTAATTTTTAAACTTGAAAGGCAATTTTTCGCTCTTTCTGCGCGTTCTCGAGAAAGTGGATAATCAGGATCTCGTCTGTTAGCAAGAATTAATGGCAAACTCGCGCAAATTGAGCGTTCTCGGAAGCTGAATCTAGCAGTAGTCTAGCAGTAGTCTAGCAGTAACGACAACGACACCGTTGATCTTGGGAAACTATAACGGGAGAAACGCAACAACGGAGCCCTTCATTTGAAATTAAAATATCGCGGCTTTATCTCGCAGCGGATGCGAGAGGCGAGAGCATCTCCAAACAAAGAAGCCAACGACGCGCTGTTTTCAGGACGCCACGAGCCCTTAACCCGTGAATATTCGCATTACGAGGGAACATATTTCTTCATTTTCGCTCATTCCAATAAAAAGCACTGATTAAATATTCCGTGCTACGCCACTTTCAACAGAAATTATTTTAATCTCGCTAATATTTCTCTCGGGCGATGTTCTTTCGGTAATGTCTTTTTTTTGTTACTTGTTAGAACGAGCTTTACAAGTATGTCATTTCGTGCACCTACCCCGTATTCCATGCAGACGCGAGAAATTGCCGTGTTTACGAGGCGCACTGTATAGCATCAACTTCTAGTCGCGGTGATCATCCACCACTATCGAGAAAACACTTCGCGGAGTATTCCTTGCGCGATTATCTCTGGCGGAGCGCTTCGCGAGTTTCGAGGCTCATTTTATCGCCTCCGCTCTCGGTTTATCGCCGTGTAAACCACTGCGCTCACCCGAATGCATCGGCAATTTTTATCTCGCAGTCGCGGGCTTTCACGGCCAATAAATATATTGCTTGCCGGTAAATATACCCAATTCCAAGGACGTTTCGCTGCGGCCGTAAAACCGCGTTTCTGAAATCGATCTATCGTGGTTTACGCCAGCCGTTCTGCAACCTGATCGAATCACGATCGCACAATTTATCAGGCAGCTCTTCTTCTGGGAAAACGCGGAGAATCTATCAGACAGGTTTTGCGAGCCGCTTAAATAAATTTCGTGTTTGTGTAAGAATCATTATTTAGGAACGAATTAATTTAATCTGTTGACAAACAGATTCGTGTTGTTAATATTAAAACAAACATTTTAAAACAATAATATATTACTTCTTTATATTATTTCTTATAAATATTGGGATTAGAGGGCTAATACTTTTCTTTTTAGCTATATTTTTTTATAATGCATTTTTTTTACGCGGAAACATGACTAAATCTTTTTACCAAAAATAAAGCTGAGCGCATAGACGGTTTGTCCAACGAAAATGCGCTATTTAACCTAGCAACTTATCCAGCTTAAATTTGCAAAATTAGGTACGAATATTCATCATAATTGTATCGCCGTTAAACTGATATCGCCATAATTATACTCCAGCGCACGCATCCTCGCTTCTCATTAATTATGTTCATTAATAACCCGAGCAGCATGGTTAGCGTGCCACGTAGATTTTTAATCCCGTAAAGCTTCCTTAAACTATAGCTAAACATTTGTTAATTGTATGCTTATAAGTATTTATTTGCCGCTTATCATAATTGATCTTGGCTGTAACAATAAGCAATTTATTCTTAGAACCTTAACTTCTTGAATATTTTAAAAACGTTTAAACATGATATAGATTATTCTACTGTCTATATTGCGCTCTTTTTTTCAAAGATTAATTTTAATTTTCTTTAAATTGGGAATAAATTCGTATTAACATTTGGCAAAAATTGAAGCAATTACTCGATATCATATCGAATGCGATACGATCTAATTTTGTATAATTGCCTTTATCTTATTTGTCCAAGATTTTTCTTTGTTTCTCATCTTTCTATCCCTTCTTAACTTTTTCCGTTATTTCCCTTTTTTTTGCCGCAAGATGATTTCGTTCGGAAATTGGACGCGACGGACTACCGTTAAGTGGCGGGAGTAGTTTCATTCCAGAACGAACCCGGTATTTGCGTTCATGCGCGATCGTGCGAAATTTATCGCGCTGTCATGGCCTCAGAGCATCGCAGAACTTCTCGTGCGTTTATCCGGCAATTCTCGTCGTGCGACACGTCGTTTTGGTTCGCGAGCACGTCCATAAATAGAACGGCCTGAGTTTAATTAAATTAATTTATCAATCGACGAATCTTTAGTTCGTATTCTCGTCTTACGCTTAACGTTAAATACGGCCGTCTGATTCGAGGATAAATCTACTTAATATGAAAATTTGTACATGAAACACGAATAAAATAGCTAATGTCTAGCAAGATATTACGGGTTTTTAATCTTCATATTTCAAATCTAATAATAACTATAATTTCTATTGTAAATTTATAATAATTAAAAATAAATAAAATATCTACCTCTATTTTTTATAAGAAAATATTAGATATGGGAGCTGTTTCAGTTTCTATAGCATTTATCGTATCGTGTTCTCGTCTGCTATGAAAAGAAAATACGATGCATGAGAAATGAAAAACTTTTCTATTGGCAGTTATCACAAAACTCTCTGCCGAGATAATATACATAGTTTAATTCAGCTTACCATAGCATCAGTGAACTTTCCGCGTACATATCTCGCTAAACCGAGCGCTATTAATTATCACCGTCCCGAACAAAATGCATACGAGTCATACGTTCGATAACGGGAATTATCGATAGACTAATTATAAGACTACTATTACAGTGAAAAATTAAGGAGCAAAATATTTAGTAAAAGTAAACTTTGTAAGAAATGCCTCTCTTGTAAAATTGATAAATAATAATGATTTAGAAAAAAAGCTTTCGTATATTATTTATAAAAAAATTGTCGATGTGATAAAATTATTATTAGAAAATTTTTATTCCTCTAAAAATGCAAAAAAAAACTAAAATATATTCGATAAAATTCGGCAAAATTTATCGTTGCGATATCGGACTTTTAATTAGCTAATTAATTAAAAAAATACTGTCTGAGGATTATTTCGAAGTGGACTATCGTTGGGAATGGGCGAAGATTAGCGATATTTCGTGGAAAGCTCTATAACCCGATAACAGTTGCGATAGCAATAGCGAATTGCAAATATGTAAAGGGAGACAGAGTGAGAATGGGGGAATACGCTGGCATGATTCTCAATCGGCCGGTTTATTTAATTCAATTAAAATTCTTATTAAGTTCAAACACCGTCCACGACCGTGCCATGATCAATGCAAATTGTGATTCGCGTATGCGACAGGGCACACGTTCGCAATCGAACGAATGCACCGCGGCCGATTTCGGTTGTGGATTTACGGTTCGCGATCATAGACACGCACACGCGTACGCACACTTACGGGATTATGCATTTCCATTGCAGAGTTGTGATCCTGGGGAAATTCACTTTGATCCCTGAATAATTTCCCGCGATCCGTCTGACTCGGCATCTCGTTTCCCATGGGAAAACCAGGAAAATGTTGTGGGCAAGCCAGTCGGTAATAGAATAGAACTAAGGATAGCGCTTGCGCGCGCGCGCACGAGAGAGAGAGAGAGAGAGAGAGAGAGAGAGAGAGAGAATCAGATAAGTAGTCCGTAGTACCAAAGGGTATATCGCGTAACTCAATGTTTGAATGGTGGATCATGTTCTAAGCCTGCTTTGCCTTTGTGTCGCGTTTCGGAAAACTGACTACAATGCAATTTTAGGCGCGAGCGTGATCGTGCGCGAACGTAAAGAGTGTAATTTTAAAAGCGCGTTTTTTAGAACGGTGTTACACGTCGGTCATTCGATACGCGATTGAAGGATCGGCTTTTTGAAATTGCGTTTCGGCGCGTTTGTTGACAGGAAAATCGCTAACGAGCTGGAAACAGCTGCCGAACAAAATATTCCCTGTGGGGGTCGGGAAGCGATGACGTAACGAAGTGGCGCGGCTTTTATTAACCCGTCGGGGATCCTCATTGCTCCTTTTAGCGTACATGCTTGTGAATAGCTATCATGTTATTTTTTTTGTATACTTCTAGGATGTCTCTTTAAAAATTTTAGAAAAGAGTCTTGTATCTTGATTAAAATATTTATGTACGGTATTTATATTTTATTTACTAAAAGCTGACATTATTTAAGGCAAAAAAATATTATAACATATTTAGAAGAAAATTAATAAATTTTTATGTATACGAAATAATATCGTATTTACGGAAGTTGAATTGCAGCAGATTTAATAACGTTCTTCGACTTATGGAGTTTAGGAGCACGTTGTAACGCCCCGTATAATATAGTTATAATTTTTCGTATCCGTTTTATGCAACGACAACGTTACATCGCGGCGCGATAATGCAGGAAACTGCGGCGAAATGTTGCTGGGACCTCAACAAAATCCAGAGCTACGTTACAGCATGAACGGTAATGGATGTGGCGAAGGGACGTGTAAGGGTTACGTCAAGCTTCGCTTAGTACAGTCTGTACTAAGTACTGACTGATTAATCCGACTGGAATCGATCACAGAAGCTGTTGCGAGATTCATTTCGTCACTTATAGATAGCTTCTTCTTCCGTATCCGTAACATTTAGACTTTTGCTGTTGCGATTAAATGTTCATTGTCCACTGTTCAGTCCCAGTACGATGATTCATCCAAATGCCGAGGGTGAATTAAACTAAAGAATACGAAATTCAAAGTAGAAATTTCATATTTGCATAAAGAATATCCCAAAAATATCTGATCAAATATTTTCTCCCGATATATACCCATATATGTATATATAAAACAGAAAAAAATATCTCATTTATTTTTTATGATCTTATTTTCATTTTATACAAAATATATAGAATATTAAAAAGAATTGATAATAATATAAAAAACACATATGTAAAGAAAAAACATAATTGTATTGTTAATATAAGTAATGGAGTAGTAGTTAATGTAATTAAAATAAAGTTAATTGATTTTTTGGCATTCTATATATAAAAAATATTCAGATAAAATTACCGAAAAAAATGAATATTTTACGAGATATTTCACATTCTATATTCGAGGATGAAATATAAAATATCTTTACTTATTTTTTAACAATCATATCTTAATTTTATATAAAAAATGATTAAAACATTTTTATTTGAAATACTTTCCACAAAACCATCATGTTTTTAAGACATTTCTATTTTTTCTTCTTTGAGATATCTTATATAGAAATATAAAGTATATAACGCTATCTATTTATCAGGATAAAACAAAGCCCCATCTTTCTCATAACACCTAGGTACTTTACTTGAACTTAACCATAGTAATCGAGGGTTGAAACGTCCCATTGGATTAAGGTGACTTCGAAGGATAAGCTGCCGCGAGAATTTTTCTCCTATGAAACTTTCTCGTAAAGTCGTAAGTCGTTACGCGTGAGCATGTAAAAAGATCGGAAACTTATGCTACTTACCCCATACCATCGTCGAAGACGGCTGACTTCGTAAGGTGATTTACTGCCGGACGTTGGATGATGTTTGGACCAATGTGCTGTTCCGGTTGCATTAGTTAAAGTGTCTGAGAATTTATTGTTGGTAGAAAACTAACTCGTTGTAAGAAGAAAATTATGTGAGCGATGTCTTTTTTTGTTCATTAGTTCTATACGAAATTGAATAGTATCTTGATACTAATTCCACTGCAACTGGTCATATTTTACAATAAGATGAGAAATAATGTACATGCTTATATATATTATTGACTTACGTTTTGCTTCTAATTGAACGCAATCTACTTTCGAATAAATTTCAGCATGTACAATATACAAATGCCAACTTTGAATTGTTACAGTTCCAAAATATTTAACATTTTATAAAAATAATTTTAGATTGATATATCTAGATTAGAATATATTTTATCTTTTATAATTAAAAATAAGCTCGATTTAATGATTTAATCTAATGCAATTCTATATATTTTATATATTAAATATATATTAAATATATATATAGAACAAAAGAACAATTTCTATTTTTATTTAAATAATACTATATTTATATTAAATAATACTATATATATGCTAACACACTTTCGTTGTTCAAATAATACCGCGATGCTATTCGGAAAGCGAATAATATTTTACCCGCGCAAACATTGTTACACGATTTCTTCAAAGTTATCAAATTAGAAGCATTGATAGAACGATGCGACACATTTCTACTTCGCGTAAAGATGAGATTCTCGCTTGTAATTAACCAAGATAAAACATCATTAATTTCATTTTATGGAAATCACCTTGCGGGCACGAGATTTAACCCTTTTGGGACGAATCGTGTGCTTATTATTCTGGATCTCGAGACTTCATCGTAATCGTTGAGGGCGAAATTTAAACGCCGTTGTAAGCGTTTTCGTTTGGATAACAGCTGGCAAGGGAAACCAGTCCCGGTATATAGGTGAGGAATTTTCCCTCTGAGGACTCGTAACTAAGGCATTAGGACCTTTTTCCATGGCAAGAGGATTAACGCTGCTTAAAGCTGCAACAGCTAGAGAAAACTTCTTGAAAAGCTTTGAGTAAAAACTGAGTGTCTCAACGAAACAACTAAGCTTAATCCCTTCAATGTCGAGTATGCTAAGGAAAAATCTCACTGATGATGTTGAAATTTTTCTTGTACATTATCATATAAAACATAGAGCTCTAATTTCAAAATTAAAAAATTATCAGGTGTGGGAAAAAGTTCGTAGCGTTTTTCCTGTTAGATGGCATTAAAAAAACTTTTTCCCACACCTAATATTTTGATATATCTCGCTGTTTAATTTTAAATAGGTAATTTTAGTTTAATGAAATAAAAGTTCATTAGTTCAAAATCACTATTATGGCAAGATTCTCTTCTCTCTCTCTCTCTCTCTCTCTCTCTCTCTCTCTCTCTCTTTTTCATACTTCCTCTGTCATTGAACTTACAATAATTCGTTAATTCGGAATTGTTCGGAATCTTGTCAGGTCAGAAAGAGAATCGATATTATTTTTGCGATAAAAAAGATGCTTGAGCTTTTGGTCCTCCAGAAGGAAGATCGTGGAAGAGGGGATTCTAAAGTAAAGCTGGAGATGGGAATAGGTTTCTTCCACTTAAATCTTCAGCCATAGAACAAAACTCGCAGATTCCTAAAGATCTCCTCGTCGAGTTTGACCCGGCCTCGAAACTTTGTTCGCGCTCGACGACTGGTAAGTGGGCTTCCAGCTGAAGAAGCGAGTCTCCGAATGTGCTGAATTTACCACCGAAAAGGTGCTTTGCTTTGCTGCGTGAGAAAAAGCATGGATCGTAATACTTTTCCATCGTATGGTAAAGAGAAAAATATATCTATGAAGATTACATGGCTTCTAATGCCCAAGAGAGATGCAAGGATCATGAGGATACGAATAAGTATGTTCTCCGTATCTTCCTTGAATGCTAGGAGAATCTTAAGAAAATTATCGTCTTTTTACATCCTTTTGCGGACAGCTTACATATCTCAGGAGCATCGAAAGAAGGATTTGTGCCATAATCGAGAAAAGAAGATAATTCGTCTCTAAGAGGATGAAGTTACGATAGAGAAGGGGAATGAAAAATGGAAGACGTTACGTTTCTATCGCAGCCTCTGAAGAGAACGTCGATAGATTGTAATTTTATTGCCAAAGTTACACCGACAGTGGCCCCAAAGTTCACTTCAGCAAACATAAAGGAAGTGGAATACAACACAATTGGAAACTGTCTGCTGTCACTGATCTCGAGTATCTCCTTGCATCCATTTCCTCTCGATCGCTTCTTTTAAAGAAAAAAAAGAAAAAAAGAAAAGAGATTGTGAACGTAAATGCCGGTTAACTTTTGTGCCATGGCGTTTAATGGTTTGTGCTTCGCATTTAAATGCAATTTTTAGTGCTATTTTTTTTAACTTAACAAAGATATCAATTGTTATTTCTGCTTCAAAGTATCGCTCATGAAAGAGAATTTCAAGCGTTGCATTATTTGTTTAATAGAGAATCTTGATTGTTTGAAAGATCTGAAATAAAAGATATAAAAATAATAAAGATATTCTGTTAAAGTTAGATAGCAGTTTGTTTTATACAAAAAAAAGAATACGAGAATATCTATAAAATTACTTGTTTTCTAAAGTTCTGTTTCTTGTTTTCTTGTCTCTAATGATCTTTCTTATTCTAAATTGTATATAAGTATTTATTAATATACGTTAGTGACATTTAAAAAAATTAATTAAAGAAAAGTTGTTAAATGCAATCGTTGTTGTTCAATTCTTACGAGATTCTCTTTTCCGATCGCTTTTTAGAACTTTTGGCAAAGGAAAAACATTTCTCACGAACATGAAGTTTCTAGCAAGCATCCTGCGTAACGCACTTTACGCGATGCGAATGCTGTGAATAACGTTCTTGCGCAGCCGGCAAGAATTTTCTGAGTGGAACGGCACGTCGAAGGTTTCACATTTCCATGGCGAGTTCTGAGCAGTACTGTGAAACCAGTAATTTCATTATCGAACTTCTCGCCTCTCTTTTACACCGAAGTTCCTGGATCTCTGTAAGCTACGTAAAGACGAAGCAACGCAGATTGAAAGTTACCCCTACTGTAAGTGAGCAGAATTTATCGACTGTTAAATAATAGAGAGCGTTAATTTTCGAATGTAGCCAAAAAATACTGCAAAGGAATCTTACAATGACAGTATTAAGTAATTAATGCATATTCACGCAATAATAATTAATAATGCTATATTTTAATATACATTTTTTATTTATTATCTCTCTGTGAAAAAAAAAAGTTTAAAATTCTTCTTAAACATATAAGTTGCTTGCGTCTAACTTGGAATGCATAGTATTAAATGTGTATAATGATCAATTAATTCTTAAACAAGATGCGCATAATTTTTTTCCTCTTTTTCCTTTTCGATCTATCCTCTCCAGCTAGAATCAAATTTTTTTTTCTCTTCGCGTAAGCCGACACCTCATTAACATACAGTACTACATTAATTATGACTCCATATTTATGAAAGTACATCTACTTACGGAAACTAATAGTGTGTTTTTGCGTGAGGTTTACAAGTCGCAAATCATGCAAATGATATTTCTGTATAAATTACAATGTTTTTTCAAATATTCAAAATACAAATTAAAAGATTTAACAAAAAATACATTACAATAAATTAATTATAATAAACGAATATTTTTTTTACAATTATGTTTGTTTCTCGTAATATTGTCTAATATTTTTTTATTCAATTCTTGTTTTTTATTTAACTATTTATTATTCAAAATATATTTTTTGTACTGGAAATATTGATACCCTCCCCCCCTTCCTCTTAAAAATTCCTTAAATAATAAAATCTTCAAGTAATCTAAAAATAAAAACGTTTTCTATAATGTATAACATTTAAAGTATTATATTGAAATTGATTTATTTAATTATTATATAAAAAGATTAATTATATAAAGATTAAGACTAATATAAAAAGAAGGAGAGAAAGAAAGAGAGAGAGAGAGAGAGAGAGAGAGAGAGAGAGAGAGAGAGAGAGAGAGAGTTTTGAATATATCATAATATATGTATATGAATATAGAGTGTACAAGTTTGTTAAAATTACATGTTCGTAAATTAAATGAGAGTAGAATAAATAGAGTATATCGATGAAAATGATTATGATTAATTTATATATTATATGTTATCCTTATCCGATATTGACATAATAAATTGCGACAAGCGGATGATAGATTACTATTTAAATATAATCATTGACTTATCTATTGCCACATATTGAAATATATAATAACATACAAATATACATAACTCTCTTACTGACGTACGCAAGAAATGCTTAAGTGTTTTTAAATTATCGCTATTGTTTTCATTCAGTAATTCGACGTCCAGTTCGAAATTTATGTATCTATGATAAACATAAAAATGCTATCTTGAAAAATGATAAAAGATAAAATTTATATTTTTACTTAAAAATCTGTAGAAGAAAAAATGGTGATGTTTTTTGGACATTTTGTATAAAACAGTTTTGAATTCACAATATGGTTGTCTCTCGAAATTCTGAGGCAGCATGCCGGCTTGCGTCCTGATGGATAGCACCGTAAACACAAGTGAATTTTGCCGACGATATTTATAATTTATTTGAGTAGAAGATAAGATGCCTAAGTTGTTTAATACTTAACGAAGAACACACTGGATAATTTGATATTAACAAATATTATTAAGATAAAAATTATTAAGAAAGTGTATAATTTGTATAATAATTTGAATAATAATTTGTATAATAATTAACGAATAAATGTTATTAAGAAAATATATAATTATGAAAGATATTAAGCTAAAATATTTGTTATTGCATTTTAAATATATTGTTTAGCGAAAAGATTATTTTAGGAAGTGTCTACCTTAATTATATTTCATAAATAGATATTGAAGAGGCATCTATGTATGTATGTGAACGCGAGTACATATATGTATGTACGGAAAAATAAAGAAAGTTTAAGAAATTTTATTTAAAAAATCGCAAATATAACCGCGGAATATTAAAGCGATTTGTTTGTTTGTAAAGTAAACGCTCATGTTGGTTCGACATTGAAACTAATGCAGCAGTATTATAATATATATATATATATGTATATATATATATATATATATATATATACATATTTATTTAATTATTATATAAAAAGATTAATTATATAAAGATTAAAATTAATATTAAAAAAAGCAGTATTATAATATATTTATACAATCGGAGTTAATATAGTAACTTTTATCCGCAAACGATGAGAAAAAACTTGGATAAAGAAATGAAAATAATTTAAAGAAGGAAGAGAAATTTAACTCTAATCAAAATAATCATTTCAGAGGTAAAATCAAATGAGAGACAAAACGGGAATTATTTATTACGCTGAAACAATTATCATTAAAATAAGTACCTGTAGCTAAACAAAATAAATATAAAATTGATAAAGATAATAGATATACCTGTTGTTTTTAATATAAATTTTTTTGAAAATTTTGTTAAAACTAAGATACTTAATATTGAATAAATTAATGGAAATAGCCAATTAAAACGGTAAATAAAAAGAATGAAGAGAGAATAAGGAAGCAGAAAAAAAAGACGATGAATAGCGAGAATTGTGGATGTTGTTGGAATTTTCTCGCGAGTTGCCATCGATTACGAGTGAATTTTCAGCTCCATCGTTGCACAATTTACGTGGACATGCGTGTTGCAGGTAAATTCCAGACGAAAGATTTCAAAAGACAGATGTGTGCTTTCATATGTGTTCATATAAATGTGTCGTAGATATATAAATACATTCAGGTACAGAGTGTCCAAAAAGTTCCGGAGCGGGTAATAAATCCTCAGGAAAGCGATATCGAGAAAAACAAAAATTATAGGATTCAAAAAGATTTTTACTGATCTTATCAATTTGACTTTGGGTGAACGAAACACTATAATACACTATAATAAATGAAGGTAATATCTCTTATTTTCATTTTTGCACTAAAAATTCATTTTTACGTTAATCGGACACCTTGCGTAATGCTAATGCCGAACTGTAACTTTTAAGTTTTATAACTCAAAAAATACTTAATAAAAAATCACTTTATTACAGTATTTTGAAAAGCTCTTGATACCAGCTATTACAATCTCGTATAAAAAAATAGGATGTTCCATTTAAAAAAATTGATATAATCTTGATCTGACCTTGGCGATGTTACCCAAGATCAAACTGATAAGATCAATAAATAGATCTTTTTGATTACAACTTTGTCTTTAACATTTTTTTCAATAACACTTTTCTGAGGAGTTATTTGGTCGTCCCGGAACTTCTTGTGTGTGGACACTGTATATTTCTAATTATATATCGTGTACAAAGAATAAGGCTAAAAAATATGACATATGTAGAAATTACAATATAAAATTTATGCAATAAAAAATATTTAAATGAAACGATTTTATTTAAAATTTTATTTAAAAACATAGTAATCAATAAGAGTCAAGTTGATAAAATAAATCACGATCTTTCAGATTTCTCAATTTTTATTCTTTATCTTTTATAATTTTAATTGTTAACATAATATTTTGCATAAAGATCATTAAGATACAAATTATCTCTTATTATAGTGATATAATCGATTCGCTTGCAAGCTAGCATGGGGGTATGTATATACGATGTGCACGGAATGAAAACCTGTGATGTTTAAGCGAAACTAATATTAGAGCGATTGCAGCCGCGTAGTTAATAGAACGTCGGTTTCATCCCCAGGATAATGAAGCACAGCTAGAACGAAGCGCCAACAGTGTGGCATCGATTGCATCATCGGTTCGGAACGAGAAATTGCCATCACGTATTCACTCATTTAATCCTCGAATATTGTTTTGAAATGGGAGCGTCTTGAGTAACGTAAATTTATTGAAGCTCGTTATTTTTCGGAGGATACATAAAAGAATCTATTAT
>Ga0157363_1001185_pt1 | contig 21407 bp, 15 predicted proteins | sample AttsexASBM1_FD_111477 | JGI IMG/M metagenome (GOLD analysis project Ga0157363, IMG submission 111477) | Fungus gardens microbial communities from leaf cutter ant in Ribeirão Preto, State of São Paulo, Brazil - Atta sexdens ASBM1 | ecosystem: Host-associated > Fungi > Mycelium > Unclassified ... | reverse complement strand
TTAAATGAAAGGACGTATGGGTCGGCACATATCGTGAGGAACCAATACCGCCATGACTCTAAGAAATATCGTCCATGCTGGCAGGGACTGTACCCGAAGTTTGCGGGCCCGCCGAAGTGAGGTGTGTACCTACCTGCCAGGTAGGTACTCCTTCTTTCTTTCTCTCTCCTGCTAACCATGGTAGGTCACTGTATGCTTGCTTGGGCAAGACGTCGTCGAACGTTGGTGTTTCGAGAGCAGAAGTATTCGAAGGAGCAACGTCCAACGACGAGCGGGCAGCCAACCGGCCGGCGTGCCAAGGGACAAAGAGCGGCCGCCGGCCCAAAAGAATAAATAAATAAAGCAGAGAGAAAGAGAAAGGGAGAGAGGAAATAAGAAAAAGCGAGAGGCAGAACGTTCGGCGAAGGAGGAAACGAAGAGAAGGGAGCAGATTGAAAGAAGAAGGAGAATGTGCTGCAATGGAGGAGGTGGAGGGAAATAAAGTGGTAACCGGCCCAAGTGGCCGCCATCAGTGCCAAGGACACCGACCGAAATCCAAGGGTACCGCCAAGGCCAAGGAGGGCCCGACCTACGCCATCGCGAATTCGCTTGACTCCTCTCTTTCTCCATGGCGGCGTGATTATTCAGGGGCGTGAGTAAAATAAGAACTGTCGGTCGGTATTCATCCAAAGAACGTCAAGAGCAAATTTACCGAAACTCAAGAGCAAAATTCAATGTGCATGTTGGAATGATAAATTGTATATATTATTGTAAAAATATCAATAATTATTGCATATTTTGATTTAAAACTCTGTGTAGTTGTGTATAAAATATGTATTTAATTACACAAATTATATATATTAATTATATATGTCATATAAAAAGACTATAAATAGTAAATAAAATTTTAATGTCTTAGTGTCTTTTGAATGGTTTTAGTATAATCTTAAAAAATCCTTATATTGAAGATAATTATAAAATAAAATAAGCTTGATGGGAAGAAGCTTCAATGATTATTAAACATATAACAAGTGAAAGTTAGCTGATATTAATATGTATTATCGGCAGTTTGAAAATACGACATGTACTTAAAAATTTATAGCTGTAATAAACATTATTAAACTAACACAGGCGAAATATTTTCTTAGAAGTATTGCAAAAGGTACCTATATAGGGTAGGATGTAAATAGCTTCTACAACCTATTAGTTACATGCACTTGATAAGGCTATTTTTTGCTCATTACCTTTTTCTATGTAAGATATAGGTAACCTTTATAAAGGTTTTTGAAATTAACGAAAAAACGAAGAAGCGGTTGTTTATTTACTTTTATTATTTATTATTATTATTTTATATCACAAAGCTCTTCGATTTACGCAAATTGTTTAAAGCGATACTATTAATGTTTTTTTTTCCAAAGCGGATAAAAATTGAAAATTCAACTCGAGCGTCACATTTTTAATAGACACGATGTTGTGCACTGCTAGTTCCCTATACGAAGGATTATCAACGCAACTTATTATCATTAAAAATGAGATTGAACAGTGCGTTTCGAGTTTCGAATAAGCATCTGAATAGACGACTGCAACAATGAGAGTTGAATTAAAGGAAAAATTCGGAAATCGAACAGAAGAACAAGAGAGCAAGTTAATATACACTAGAGTGCCACGAAACCATCACAAACGCGCGCGACTAGATTTGCTTCTCTGGCCCTCACGACCTGACCTATTCCCTTCCCATCTTTCTCCGCTACCTTCGACTATGCAGCGGATCTCCCTCTGTCTCTCTATTTTTTTATCCCCCAGAAGGATGAACCTTCAGCGGGGTGGAGTCACCCACGCCCACACAGGCCGAGCCGGTAGGCCTACCCCAACGTAACTCGCGGTGCGTATATCTACCCTTTAGGCCGACAGCCACCCCCGATCCAAGCGACGTATAGGGGGCGTGTACGTGCCCCCTGCGTGCGGCGACCTGACTGTGGCCAGGTCTCGTACGGCTTGTCAGGTTGCACATGCACATTTCAACAAAGAGGGATAGAACGAAAGGTGGCATGCATTTTGATGCTGAGAGCGGAAAATTGCCGATTCCGGCGATGAATAAGAGAATTGGCTGCAAAAGATTGATCTTGCGGATTAAAAAATCCATGCCTCATAGAAATGCGTGCGTTTTTCGACGTGCTCGAGATCTACCGGAGGTCGAAAGAAGGTGGCTGGGTACGTCGTATCGAGAAATATCGAATAATGATTTCTCTTTTCTCCAATATTGTAATCGCGTAGGAAACTTCCTTAATATCAATATTATTGTACTTATATAAAACATAAGAAAAATGCAATTAAAATTAAAGCGATGCATCAGCTTGATAAAACATTTCGATCGACTGAATTATCGAAACTCGTTAGGAAACACGTCAGGAATTCAAATCGTGAGGAAATAAATAAAAAAATAACTGTTTTATTGCAATCTCCCTCTTTTTCTTTCTCATAACTCTGATCTAATTATTTATACTGACATAGTTCTTAATATTATTTTTTGATATAGTAGCACTACTTTAACATAATTCCTATTTGAGATAATTCTGAGATTTTGTAACATGTCTTGCAAATTTTTTTTTTATAAACGGAAATTCTCAAGCATTCCGATGTTTATCGTAATATCGCTATTGCAATGGATGCTCAAACTTTATTTAAATCTCGATTCTCAGTACAGAGTTACATCAAATAAATTTTATTTCTTATGTATCAAGACGATCGAATGCACCAGCATTCTACGAACGATCCAGATTTCCTCTCCACGAAACGAGAAAGAATATTATAGGTAGCTGTTTCTATCTCTTTATTGCACATGCGAAGTCTTAGTACGAAAAATAAAATCTTTAGAAAAAGCTTGTGGTTTAATTCTCTAAGGACGTTGTCAATACCTGTAATCTTGCAAGATATTACGTGTGCACGGATAAAGTTTAGTTTTAAGTGATGCGGTTACATTTTACTAGACGCTATCAGACAAAAAGTCAGTTGGTATCGCCATCAATTTAACAGACCGTGTAAAGCAAGAAATGATTATTCTTTTCTTAACGATAATTTCACGATTCGCATTTAAGACGTCAAATGGAGAAAAATGGTAATGATCAAGTGCTAATCATTTATTCTGACGAGTTGTGCACCGCGAGAGCACGGAAGGAATTTGGTATCGTCAAACATTAATAACAACATGTAACGATATCGGTGACATTAATAATTCAGCTACGCCGTTCTCAGGTCCTTCATCGCGATGAATTATGTGCGCGCTTCTCATAAGCGGCAAACGAGAGCAAACTCCGATCAGTCTTTTGCACCTGATACCGTTTTATCTTCCGATCGTGGCAACGGCCTCGCTCGAGAGAGCCGATGCTGGATCGCGATCGTCGATCGTACAAGCTCGCCGCACGCCACGTTCTCGCTCGTCTGATATCTCAATCCCCGTACGAGAGATTCGATATCTCTATTTACGTATAAATATTAATAAACGTCTGGCGCGCGCCGTCCTAACGCTCATACATACGGCACGATCGCGCACTCTTAGTGTCTACTGTCATCTACTGTCTACTTCGCTACCAAAGATCGATCTTTATGGAATACTACGAGTGTCCGGCACTATGAAGTTACATTGGATGTTTTTCTTTATCATATTTCCTATTGCGTAATTCACTTCGTTTGAAACGAAAATGCTCTTAATCGAAATTAACTTGAAATTCATTGTAACTTGTAATTTAAGTATTACACTGCAAATTTAAATATATAAAAAGTAGCTGCAATAGAGTGTGATTATATAATTTTTTGTGTAAAAATAACCCATTATAGTGAATACAAAATAGATATATATATATATATATATATACTGAGAAAAAAATATAGTCAATTTTAATAAATATTTAGTTCAATGCTGCCAAATAAATATTTACTTACAATAAATAAATATTTGTTTAGTAAAAAAAATGATTAAATCAAATTTACATTTCTTGTATCAAATAAATATTTCTTTATATTTAATAAATATTTAGTTGCATTTAACTAAATATTTATTAAAATTGGCTATATTTTTTTTCAGTGTAATGTCATTTTTATACGGAAAACTAAATAACACACATATATTAAAGTAATTTTTATACACTTGGATTTGCAATATAGGTTTGTCCCAAAATGGATCTTGAATTTAGGAGCTAAAATAAAAGTTAAATTCGCTCAATTATTTTAAACGCTAATAATGCTTCAGTTTTTAACATCTATTTTTTTATTATTTATATTGACCAATATCGTTAATTCTTTAGAAAGATAAAATGAACAACACTTCTTTTTAAAATGGTTATCCTTACATTGTGCACTTCGTCACGACTTGTCTTGTTCCTCTCCATTATGAACGAAAGAGTGTGGCCGAGTGGATGTAGTATGCGTGGAACAGGTGCCAACCGGTTCGAGAAAGCTTCGCCCTGCCAATAAGCGAACTCACCCTTCTTCCCGCGAGACAGGTGGACCGACTGGTGCATCGTTGATCCTGTACTCGAGACGGAGTCTCGCGACGCACCATACAATTTCAGGGAAACGCGAGATAAAATTATGCTACGTCTCTTAATCAACTGACTTCGCAGTGACGCATTCAAGTTTTTCTCATCGTTAAATAAATATCGCTTCTCTATTTATAATCGATTTTACAGTTACAAAGAAAGTACGATTTTGCTGAAGTATCTAAAAATTTTGCTTAATACATGTTTAAAAATAATTTTGTTGAATCATTAAAATCATTATTTACAAAAAATAATTAAGAATCCCAAATATAATAAGCAATATTGCAAAAAATTTTGACAAGCAATTTGAGCATTTTATATAATTATTTTGATAGTCCAACAAAATTATTTTTAGATTTGTTTCTAAATTTTTCAATATTTTTGCAAAACCAATCATTCCGCGTATACATACTCTTGAAATCTAGATGTAACTATTATTATGATAGGTCTGTCAATAATTACTTTAAATTGCCCTCAACAATCAAGGTAAAAAGGTTATTTATTGACTCATCCATGTACTATCTGTAATCTCTCGTGAAACAAGTATTGTAAATTCTTATATTATTATTAAAATAAATGAAGTTTTGCCGTTTAACGAGCAGAGACTGAAAACGAACAGAGTATTCTTGTTTATTTATTTACGCTCAAGCTACGTAATTAACGTGAAAATGCTTACTTACACGATAATGTTCGCGAAACGTTTTATCGTCATCGGTAATGAGCTTCGTTAAGTATTGAGCATATTTGTAAATAACGATCAAATATCAAAACCATACAAGCGGAATTCCCCATAATTCGATTTACATTTGTTATGCGTTCCGTTTCCCGACCCGTGTATTTGTACACGCATATATGTCGGGCATACAGTGTTCCAACGATGATTGGTATCATCCAAAAATGATTGCTCGTGAAAACTTGGTGCTCCCAGACGAAAATCAAAATTGTGTATCAATTGCGCCAATAATTGAATTAAAAACTAATTACTTGCTAAACGATGCATTTGCACCTGATACTCGGCAGACTGATAATATCAATCGTCAGAGAATAATTATCTGTCACAATGAAGTATCCAACCAAGTCACCGAACACCAAAATCATGTAATCGTCAATCGTCACAGGACGATTTCACCTTAAATAATTTCGAGCCTAATAAGATTGAAATTAATCGAGCATGTTAAAAATTCTAAACATTATATTGCTATTAATATAAAATATCAATTAACAAGCATGGAGAAATATAATTTATATTAAATATTATAAGCATTCATGTTATAGTTTTAACAATTTCCTACACTAAAATTGTTTTTTTTTCTCAATTGAATTTCACGACTCTATTTGTTCCACATTGTAGTCATCATTATTCATTTATAACGTGTATTTACAGTCCATAATATCTATGTAAATTGTAATGTGAAAATCATTAGGATTTAAGTACCTAAGCCTAAACTTATAAATTTTTCAAATATTTCTGATTGTAATAGATGAAATTTTAAACAATTTAATGGTTTAAAAATATGTTGTCGCATATGCACAAAAGAAATTCAATCGCCTCAAAATGAACTTGGAAAAGGGCAATATAACTTTATCCTTTATCGCTGTCATGAAAGCAGGCGACATTGATACACCTACGTTAAAATATTTATAAGATGTATCACATCACGCTTTAGACATTTCTGATCTAAAGTAAAGAAATGAAAAAATAAATTCATGAAAAAAATGCAACGAATACTACTTGCGGTGTGACATACATGTTACAGACAGTTTTACTCTCTTGTTTATTATTAATTAAACATGAAATAATTAGAAACATGATATAATAAAAATATTCTCATAACTTATTTCTAAAAATTTTAATTAGCATTATACTATAACAAGTTCTATAATATAGAATAATATAGATAATTTAGTATATTGAAATAATTAAGAAATTTTTTCGCCGTTTGTCGGATTACGACGCAAAAGATCAAATAATTCGAGAATTCCGTAGAAGAAATTTTCAGGGACTACTCGCAAGTAACGTGTACGGAATGTTTCGCAACGCGTATACCTGCGCTGGTCATCGCGATGATGACGGTTCCTCGAGTGGTCCATGGATGAAGGAACGTTGGCACGGTGCAATTTTCGCGCAGCGTAAACGGGTCTCTCACGTAACACATGCTCTGCACGCACACGTGCCACCCTTTCCTCGCGGACCGCTCGACTTTTCCTTCTTCGCTCCATCCCATCCTTTTCTCGCTCTCATGGTTCCTTACCCTTCCCCGTATTCTGTGAACGTGCGAGAGAAATCGTCGTTGGTGTGACAATCGCACGTACAACGAGGACGCAGAGCGATGCACCGATCGGTAGAGAAAGATGCGAGCGGTGTGTACGCGGACTTGCGCGACGAGGACGGAGTGAGCCGTTATTTTTATAGCGTTACGGTAGGTTAGAGCCGCGTCCGACCAACCAACGTACCTTGCCCAACCTAACCCGGGTTAGTCGGGACTCTATCTGTCTCTCCTCCCTTCATCGTCGTCCCTCTCTCTTTTTCTCTCCTCCTCGTACCGTCGTCCCTTCGGCTTCTCTCTCCCCCCCCCCTCTCTCTCTTTTTCCCTTCTTTCAAAGCACGCTGCACATTCCTCTCTCTTCCGCCTGCAAGGGCTCCGCGCGCATTTATAATGCACGCAAAATTTCATGCAGAGGCGCTTCGCCTGGCTTCCAATCCTTTGATAACACGCTGTTTGCGTGCACCCGCGCGCGCGAGCGTACACACAGGCGTGCATAACGCGCGCCACGTACGCGCGGCCGCGTGTGTACACGCCAGTCCGGTAGCTCGGTGTGCGCGACTATATTTAAAAGCGCCCGAGAGAGCACCCGCTGCTGCCCTTCTCGTTCTCCCTCTGCGCACCCCCGCGCGTCCAGCATCCTCTCTCTCATCGGCCGCCTACCTCCGCCCCAGCCCTTTGCTTCCACTCTTTAACTCTTTCCCCCTTCCTCACGCTCTCTTTCGTTCTCTCTCTCTCTCTCTCTCTCTCTCTCTCTCTCTCTCACTCCCTCTCTCTCGCGGGATGGGCAGTGCGCGACAACTTCCGGTGGCCGGGCAGCACGCTTCCACGATCGAGATGCGTCTCTCTCTCGTCGAGTGGCTTCTCGAAAAAATATCCCTCTCGTGGCAGGCCTCGACACATGCACACATTACGATACGTAAACACAGACGCCCGCGCGCGCGCACGCGCGCACACATGCACAAGTGTGAACACAGTATGAACCGCGGGCCGCCTCTTTTTTTTCTCTCACTCTCTCGCTCTCACGTCGCCGATCGCTGTGCGCACCACCTCCTTTTTGCGGTGCGCTCGCACGCACGCGCACACAGGGAGGGCTCGTTGCTTTTTTTCCGCGGCTTTTTGCAGTCTTTTTATAGGCAATGAGCGAGTGGTTAGATGAACTCCGCGCGATAAGCAGGGCGTGGGTAAATTCGAATCACCGCGCTGCTACCTGCCTGGATGGGCTTGCCATGTACCGCGATGAGCCGGCGTGAATCGGTTTGGGGGATGCTTTCGACCAGGAATGTTCTTAACGAGAATGATTACAGCAACAACTTTTTTCATTTAATTATATGGGTGCAGTCAACTCGAAAATAAAAATCAGTCTCATTTTTTAATGAATAATATCTCTTTTTTTTTTTAATAAATAGACCAAAAAATATTTTCAGAGCATACAACGAGAAAAATGAAATTATCTGGTTTGTCCTATCATATACTTTGCATTTAAAGTACTAAATAAATGTGCTAGATAATCACAAGAGAGAGAGAGAAAGAGAGAGAGAGAGAGAGAGAGAGAGAGAGAGATTTGAAAGCTACATAAATGTAGTCTTCATTTTTTCATTTCTTTAAAATTTACCAGTGTCAGCTACAATAAGAAAGAAATTTAAATCGCCATAAATCACTAATGGGATTTAGTACTCTTCCCTGCAGTGTAGATCCTTTAACATATAGAATTTGCTTGTGTTAAAATTTTATTTTAAAACTATAGTAGCTTTCTCTTCCTCTCTATACGTATACATTCTATTTAATTAATTAAGGTTATATTTTATCATACTTTTGACAGAGTACATCTTTTCAAGCCACACCTTTCGCTCGAGATGGAATTTCTGTTCGATCCTCCTATCTTAGACAGTGGCAAATAATTAATAGCCATTAATTTTCCAAGCAGCCATAAATACAAATCTTATTACGAATCTCTCCCGATGCGTACAGAGATATTAATGAGACCATGAAACCTCTGTTCCCGCAGCGAGAACTGCGTTTTATCAAAACGTTCCGCGCCACGGCGTACGTAATCCGCGAGAGTTGAATCGTACGTGGCACGTGTCCGTAGTTGTTCTCCGGCAATTCCGATCTCTCACTCTTCCTCTCGGTGCATCTCTCTTTCACTCTCACCGTTGCATCGCTGTGCCTCCCACACCCACCCAGTAGCTCATCTTCCTATGCTCTCTCACCTCTCTCTTTCTCTCTCCTCGACCATTGATTGACAAGCGTTTATTTTGCGTTACGCGCCCGACGATCGATGAAACTCCATCGCTGCCGAAATGGAAATGTATATACATATCGGAAATGGCAAATTAATCCCGCACGTGCGGCGCACGGATTTCGATACTGCCAATGAACCGGACACGTAAAAAACGGACCAGCTTTCCGCCGGATTAAAACTGCATCGACGCGTTAAACACAGGCCACGAAGTTTGTAAACGGTAAAAAAAAAGCCAGCTGTACGTTATGTGACATAAAAATTGTACGTTGTTCATACGATTGATTTACTTCCTGTTGATACATTTATAACAGAAAAACGAACATAAATGTCATCTATTTCCAAAGCGCATTTAAATCTCACTCCAGTATAAACCAGATACTATTAAAAAAAAGTACCTATTGTCGAAATATCCACTTTCGACACTTCAAAAATCTCTCTTTCATCATTTACTAAGTCTAGAGAATCGTCTTACCGGAGTATCCCAAGGCGTGCCATTGACACTGTAACAAGGCCGCGTGTCTTTCAACACGCTGATACATCGCAGAATCCGCGCAACGAGCTGCCACCGTCGCTGTCGGTGAGTTAATTAAGTGCAGGCCCGTCTTAATGCAATTACCAGTATAACGACTTTTAATTATTTGCATACCGTCGTAACTCTGGATACTGAAATTTCGCGCGTTTTCGGTGATGAGAAAGACTCTTCCTCTTTGTTGTGAGAGTGAGTGAGTAAGTGAGAGAGAGAGAGAGAGAGAGAGAGAGAGAGAGAGAGAGAGAATGTCATCTACAGAACGTCGGCAACGGGGCGGCTCTGCCTAACTAGCCTAAATTGTTCATTTCTCAATTATTCATTGCTGTTTCTCATCCCCCTTATCAAACATTCTTCTGGACCGCGCTCGATGACACTTTTCATACCACCGACATCGTTTCCGTCAGCGTCCTTCCCCTTCTATCCTCGATCGCCACTCATTCAGGCTCAGCAGCAGCTTCCCCATCCTTCATCTCCTCCCCTTCTCCTCCTCCTCCTTCTCTTCTTCCTCCTCCCCTTCTCTCGTTTATTTCCCTCATTCGCCCGGAATTGAAGTATACCACCTACATCCACAACGGCCTACCTCTATTATGCAACGGCCTCGACAACGACGGCCACGACTACGACGGTGACGACGACGACGACGACGACGACGACGACGATGACGACGAGAGGAACCTCAATGCAAAACGCTCGACATTTAATTCAGTTCAGTTCAGCACCGCGGTATTTCGCGCGGTAGCGGTGGCGACTCGCGTCGTGAGTCGTGATGTTCCATTAAAACCCGAGACAATAACCTGACAGGTCTGATCGGCACGTCTCCAGCTTCTCTCAGGCTTCGTATACACACACTATGCAGCTGCTCTCCGCTGCTATAACAGAAGAGCGGAGGCTGCTGCCGCTGTCTACCGAGAAACTGACTTCCGGCCTCCGACCGCCATCGACTCTCACGGATTAAGAGATCGGGGAGAGAGAGAGAGAGAGAGAGAGAGAGAGAAAGGCAGAGAAAGAGAGATGGCTGAGTGTCGAGCAAAACGTTTAGTTTAGTTTCGACCGTGTCGTTCAATGCCGCGCGCGTTTTGTCGTACGTTTGTCGACCGGTTTTGTTCTACGGACGACCACGAACCAGGTCAGCGATTTCGAACGAGCGCAAACCTTTTGACGGAGGAAACGAACCAATTAACCCTTTGAGAACGAACGTCGCGAATTCGCTGGAGACTGGTAGAACTGACCTCGGTTTTGATGACCATATAAAGAATATGCTTTTATCGACTATATCGCGACGAATAATACACTGGCGTATAAGTTCGCCACATTTAGCACATTTATGTCCATCGACATTATGATTAATTCTGTGACTACACTTCAAGCACTAATTAATCTTTTAAAGAATTTGATTGTTTTATATAATTTTATTCAAAATTTTTAATCTTTTGTTCATTCATTGATTTTACAAACCGGTTGAAATATAATTTGAGGAAATGTAATTAATATGATTTTTTTACTAATTAAATAATATTATTACTATTTATAACAATTAGTAATGCATTTAGAATAAATATAAATTAAATATACCAAAGTATTAAACAAAAGTATTTGTAATAATTATATAAAAAAGCTTCCTCGATTTTTTATATTTTTTTAAAGAGACTTTACAGTATCTCTTTATTAAAAATTTAATCTCTTTTGCCATCTTTCTTTCAATTTTCTTTTTCAATAAGAAAAACATAGTTTTTAAGAAAAACACATAATTTTTATATTAATGCGATGCTAGCTGCAGTATGTGCGCGCGACTGAACATTAAATATAGTATTAATCGTATTTAAAAATTCTAACGTCCACATTTAAGTTCTGGTCCACGCCTCGGAGCATACTACTGAAATTGCAAGGGTGCCGCTTGGACTTTCGTGTGCGACGCAAATTAATTTTCAAGTGGCGCTCAGAATACCAGAGTACGGGTGAAGTGCAAATCCTGTGGAGAGGAGAATCTGCGTATTAGCCACGAACGCGATCAACAATTTCAACAATTCTTGATAAACGTGGTATTCCTTTCGTTATTAAGATGAATTTTTTTAGAACTTCATCTCTCCTTCTATCATACAATATCGTGACATTAATATAGTATTGATTGTCTAATCATATAATATCAATTGCAAAAAAAAATTTTGTATTTGCGATTTATTCATTCGATTTTCTCAATTCCAGAATTCTTCGTATCTAAAGATAACGATCGGAATACGCAGCGATGAGAAGCACAAAATGTATAGCTCTTTGCGAGTGAGAATGGACGATATATATCATTCCGATATTTCGATCTCGAGAATCGTCCGTCTCTTCCAGAAATAACTCGAGCTCGAGAGACCTTTGTCACAGTCACAGATAACGATTGGCGATATCTCAGCCGATCGACGATAGCTGCGTACCGCAACGACGCAAGGATCACCAGAAAGAAATGCGTCGAGCGTGAAATGGAAGACTTCTCGAATCTCGATTTCGATTTCAGATGACCCATTCAAACGAACGGAGCGATAAGCATAGCTTCTTAAAAGCGACAAGTTCCGACATTTGATATACCTTCAAAAATTAGCGAAACGGACTGTTGGAAGAATTTCGAAAAACAAATATTTAAAGATAAAATAATATTTTGTTATGATCAAAATTAGGTAGGTAGTTAATTACCCAATGAGTTTGTAATCATTCAATATAGATTCTGCATCCTAAATTGTAATAACATATTTCCAATAATTAATATTTAATGACAATTTGCTACCGGTAATTTATTATTTACCGTTACAAGTTGGCCTCACTAACATTACACCTTTTTGTATCGATCTTGCGGGTATTGTATAGTCAAAATATACACATACATATTAATATAATCGATACAATTTCCTAGAGCGTGTAGTTAATGAGTTTTCAGAAAATTTAATAAGAAGACTTATTAATTGCTATCGAACATATATCTATTTAATCAAAGAATGAACAATAACAAAACATACAAATTTCTATAAGAAACAAATCATGATTCATCTTTAATTAATATATATTAATATTATTAATTAATAAAATTGTTTTAAGTGATCTCTCACACAAATTGATATTTTACACATATTTTTCTTGAAATAATCTTAATTATTTAAGAAGCAATTTGTTTATTTCATAATCCCAACAAGTGAGTAAATTTTATAAGAATTTTTTATAATAAAAATACAAGGCTTCAATGATACTGAAGCACGCAAGAACGAGCCTCATGGGAAAAACAAAGAAAATTCAGGACCGGGAGCGTGATGATATCTCACGCATGTGGGTCACGGACCCTCCGCAGCAATCTCATAGCTCGTCCTATGTCTCATCATAATCTTCGCTCTCCCACGAGGGTGCGTCGTAGGAACCGCAACGCTTCAAGTTTCCCCGGCGAAATAATTCTCCGGAAAATTAATGTCCACGAGCATGTGGTTGTAACGCAACGCGTATGCGTCACGTTTGATAAATAGGAAGGGCGAGCGGTGGATCGGCGCGCGACTACAAGAAGAGAAAAAGGAAACGTTCCAGGGTGCAGTGCAGCGTGGCGATGTAACAAGAGGGGAAGGAAAGGGAGGTAACGCGGAACACCGCGGGAAAAGAAGACGTGGGGGCGAGAAAGTAAGAGCGAAATGGAGACAGGAAGCGCGCAAAGAGGCGGCAGAGACACAGGTGGAGGAAGTGGCGGGAGAAGAACCGAGAGGTGACACGCGGAGAGTGCACGTGTGGAAGAGAGAACATTGCGAAAGAGAGAGAGAGAGAGAGAGAGAGAGAATGCGAGGGTGACGACGGACACGGGAGGGACACGAGGGCTGCCAAAGGGTGAGGGAAAATGGTAGAGTGAGAACGAGAAGAGAGAGAGAGAGAGAGAGAGAGAGAGAGAGAGCGCGCGCGAAAGAGCAGGAACTGAAACGAGGAGACAACGGGGGTTGCACGGCGTTATAAGATCGATAGCTGATGTGATACCAACCCAACCCAAGCCGACCCAACTGAACCTAGTACGACCCGCGGTTCGTTCACCCCCGCGGCGTATTCGCGCCATTATCTGTTCCAAATGTCGTCGATGGTAGCGGTGGCGACGACGGTGGCATTGCTCCGCTTCGTATCGCGAAACTGTGCGCCGAGGCGCATTCACCTTCTTTGCTTCCCTCGCCCAAACCGGCGCACCCTTTGTCCCTCAAACATCCCACCAACCAGAGAGGGTAGAAAAGAGAAAAAGAAGGAAGAGGAGGAGGAGGAGGAGGAAGAGAAGAAAAAGGAAGAGGAAAGGATGATTTTCCCTTGCTTACTTCTCGCGAGGCGGTGCAACCGACCAAGTGAACGTGAGATAGCTTCTTCGGCTTCTTCGTCCTTCTCTTCTTCCTTCACCCAATTCTCTTTCTTCAACTCTCGTATTTTCTCCCTCGTTTTTAAGGTTATACGTTCGCCGGGCATTACGCTGCTCGAATACGTCGTTTTACGAATCCTCGATCTTATCGTTGCGTTTCCCCTTTTCACGACTCTCTTCGCGTTCAACCACTGCCACTAACAACGTTGTACGATTTCTGCCTCGCTTCATCGCCACATAAATTGTAAACGTTTCATCTTCATTTTAAGAATTCAAGTTCACGCCAATGTAGCCTTATCGAAGAATTCTAACAAAAGATTTTAGAGTTTTAAATTAAAAAAGCAATAATTCAAAAGAAAGACTAATATAAGAGTCAAAAAAACGCGGTCCCCAGCGTAAAATAAACGATTTACATAGTTTATTAAAGATACGTACTTTTTATGTTTTAAACCAATATCGAATCATCTTCAGTAGTCTTACAATATATTTAAAAAATGCCTCGCATTCTTCATCGCACATAATAAGAATGATCCTAGAGCATCAAGTTGAATAAGTAAGTCACAGCCGGTTTAGTAAGTCAAATGAACTATGGATTGTTATAACAGTCTGTGTATTAAGTCTATTTCTACCAATGTAAATTACTTTTAATCTCGATTACTTTAACTTATTTTTTATCTTTTTTTCTAGTTTTATAAATTAAAAAAGATAGAGTAAATTAAACCGAAACCGAAATTAATTTATATTGATAAAACGACATAAAAAAATAATAAAATGGAACGATTCTAAATTCTTATTAAATCATACAGAAAGTATGAATTTATAATGAATTTATAATATTCCCAATAAAATAAAAAAGATAGTTAATTTCCTCCATTATGCGACACATAAATTAAAGACAGAAATTTTAGTTTTATTTTAATTTCTATTAACGTAAAATATCAATTTAAAAATAAAAAATATTTTATATGCTACAGTTAATGCAAATTTTTCACCTAATCGGGTCAAAATTAATTAGCTCGGATTTGTGTGCCAAACGATCATCGATAATTAAAAAATTCACTGCCACTTTTAAATATTTAAATTAAATGCACATGTTTAAATTTTTCCATTTTTGCAGATACGTGTAGCACGATTATATATCGAAAGAAATGCGCGTTTTGGCGCCCATACAAAAACTATCCGATTTTATACCCAATGCATGCCCCGCCGTTGACGTTTCCGTGTTGCCCCTTATATGGCATGCATAGTCACACACGCATTTATCCACGATGCGCACGTATGCATTTATCCACGATGCGCTTTGTGTCGGGGGCGATGTAACACGCGAATCACATCCGTTTCTCATAAATCGATAATCGATACTAATGCCTAATGCCCAACACTAACAGTTTCACGAACATGGCTATAATTATTTTTTAATATCAAGCTCAGACGATTTAAGCGCCACGCATAATTGGCAACGACATTAGCCTCTTACGAGATATTCCTCGAACGACAACGCTTGAGCCCGTTTCTTAAAGTTGAACATAAAATTGAATTCCTGCACGAACAGTTTTACATCGCTTATGGCGCCGCCTTTAGCGACATAAAAGCGTCCTAAAGAAAATGCCAATGCACTCGGCATGTGAAGAGTTTTCCTCAGCAAACTTACATTCTGTAACACGATAAGCTTCTTTGACAAATAATCTGTAATTTATTACGCCGGTAATATATAAAATAAACATTATTTTTAATAAGTACTTTTTTATGAGCATCGAATATGGAAAAATATCACTTCTTAACGATTTTTCATCATATACTCGAAAACAATTAATTGTCAATAAGTCAATAAACAATTAATATAATTCTTAAATGTTCTGTTACCATTAATATACTATTCATTAAAAATATATTACTGTAAATACATTATATATACTATGTATGAAATTTAGTTTAAATTATACTTTTTAGAATTGGGTTAGTTATTTTAGAAGAACATTAATCACCCATAAAATTTTCAATATTTAAAAAATTCTTTTCAAGTGAATTAAAAGTGAATTTGATTATAATTTTTAGAAAAAATGTAAAAATATGCAGTTCTCGAACTTTCTTTCTCATATATATGTACATACCTCATTTACAAATTTCTTATTTTTACTTTGATATACTGTATAAAATAGCAATTGTGTCGCGTATTCAGATTACATGTACATTAAACCACAAGTATTTCGTTTAAGCGGTAGAAGGCTCGCACTAACGATGAGGGTGACAGCATACGACTAGTATGCACCACGTGTCACGCACACAAAGAACGAAAGCACACGAATGGAACCTTCATACGTGCGAATCTCGGACTGTGTACGGACACGGCGGACGCTGAGATCTCATGTCAATTAAGATGAGAGATAATCAACGTCGTTCCTCATTAATACTTTCAACGCGATACGTTACGTGTCTACGTTACGAAATTATATAAATTTTTTATATACAGATTTGTTATACTCGTCTACCATTCTCAGAATGAATTAATGAGAATTCTTCTTAATGAGGATTTATCTAACAAAAAAAATAGTCCTAATAATATGTTAATTTATAAAATAAAAGTATTGACAATTAATTATATTAATAATTTAAGTCATTTATTCTTTTAAACCTCTAATTCCTATTTTTAACAAAATTTGTCATATTAAATATATTGAGTACATTAAAATTTTAAAAAATAAGTTTAAATTGACTTAAGCAAAGTTTTAAGCAAGAAATTGTCATTTCTTTGGATAATTATTAATCAAAATGGACTTTTTAAAAAAATAAAAATTTGGAAAATTAAACTATCACGTTATCAACAAATTATATAGACAAAGAACGAAAAATCATCCATTATTTATTCTGTCACAAAATAATTTAACATTTAGTTTACTAGTAAGTATAAAACGACATTAACTGTAATAATTTTTTAACAATATCCAAATTTATTTAATGATAATCGATTGGCGTTGTACTTTGTTTGAACAACCTATAAAAAGTTTGTCGAATCCATTGAAATCCGAGTCGTTTATTCGCGGAATAGATCGTCTACAACGTAATAATAATCATAATAATAACAACGTCACATCTAAGTTTATTGCCGAGTTACACTGCTCTCTAATCTACTGTTGAACGAACAAAGGCATACTGCAACACGCGACTGCATTCGCATTGCAATGTAACGATATGCGCACCAAGAAAAGGGGAAGAAGCAGCTCGTTTCGCAGTGGCAGGAAATTAAATCGGAACTATTGTACAATAATGCGACTAGTGTAAGATTTGCTGTATTAGAATATTGTGACACTAAATTTGCAATGTGCATCTTAAATTTTAATTATGCCAATGAAACTAATTAGATCTAATAATGACGAGTTGATTTAAATGGAACTCTCCGCGTTTTAATTCAGATAGATTAATTTAGAATTAATTTATTAAAAGATTCATTTCTTCCAATCAATTAACATAAAACCGCAAACATCCTAATTCCATGTAAATTGTCCGACTAAAAAATTGTCACATTTTCACATGTAAAGAATATAAAAGCATAATTTAAAAAAATGGTTATTCGGAAATATAAAAATATCTGGAAAATAAATTCAGTATAATTTGTTTCGAAAGTATAAAATGGATTCATATATCAAAATTATTTGTTTTGTGTACATGATAATATACAGAACCATGGTAACGTATAAACCTTTGTAAACGCATGTGGTACGTCTATGGCCAGAACACACCGACAGGCGGGGTTAACCAACTCTGGGTTAGCAATTCGTTGTCCCTTTCTGGATTGTGGCTGTACCTATATTATGTATAGTAGAGAAGGTAAATTTAGTTAACCAGGGTTAGAACGCTAACCCACCTTGTTGCAACCGGTCCTGTAACCGCTGCTGTTTGACAGCGAACACGAATTAGGGCAACATTATTATCGGATGTTCCAAACTAACGAAACGATGGTGTAATACTGTGAAAACTTTGTGTTTCCCATATACATTGCCAGCGGCCGAATCGAACGAGCGAATGAGATCAGGAATGGCACTTTGGGATCCAAATCTAATTTTCTAATAAAGCTGCTATAAAAATAATAAACGAATAATAACGATGAAACATTGATTATTACATCTATTAAGCAAATTTATATATATATATATATGTATATGCGACACTTTACATTGAGAATAATCAATAAAAATTACATGTATTTCAAAAACTTTTGCGGTTAAGTTTTGTTAGTTCGTATATAGTATAAATCCTTGACTTTTATAGAGAACAAGGAGCGACAAGAAACTAATAAAGCGAACGAAGGGACGCCGCCTTTTGGCGTCGCGTCTCGTCGCTTCGCGTCGATGTAACTCTCGAAACGCGACACCGCATCTTCCACGGGCTCTTACAAAAGTTGCACGTAACAAGGAGCGTGCTTGTAACCGTAACAGTAGTAAATTCTGCTTCGAGACAGACATGGACCTGTCTCGCGTTCTCGTGTACCCTCGGATCTCGCTCGTAACACTGTTGCACCGCACGTACGCATTCGCGCGCTACGAACGCATCGTCGATGTCTCTTTGTCGCGTCGTGGCGAAAGCACGGCGTTTTTATAGTTACACGAATCGCATCGTCGGGCCCGGTCGCGAATAAAAATAGCAACGAGAAAGATAAGGCGTACGTTGTTTTATGGCGAATTATACCCGGGGGATATTAAATATCTTATTACGCGCTCCGCTCTTAAAAGGGGAAACTTTTGTTACCGTCTTTCCGCCCATGGATGCGCACAAGCAAAAGGCAAATGCGCGAGCGAGTATTCGCTCGTTATATCACGAGTCGCGTAATATTTTGCAACGGGCAACGGTCTTCTCAGGCGAGAAAGGGTTCTGTGGAATTAAAATAGTTTTTATGGAATGTTTAAAAGAACCCGAGAAGCATTTTCCGGTAGCTTTAGGAGTTTCGCGGTTAATTAAATCACGTGAATTTATCCGGTGCGCGACTTAAAAATCTTTTCAGAGCTCTAATTAGGAAATTCACGACAAACTCTTTAATCACATATTTGACCCAATATTTTTACCTCTACCTATAAACGCTATGTAATATCTAAAGAATGGTTAAATGTTTCTCTATATTGCTTATATAATATAATTTATAATATATAATGAGTGTAAGACAAAATAAAGCTTTTAATGACAGAATTTTTATATTTTTCCATGAATGAAATGGTATAATTGTCGACGATATTTCATTGTATCTATTTTTAATAAAATGCAAATTTTCAAGAAAATTTTTTTGTCACTATGTCAAGTTCAAAGTTTTTCGTAACTTGTTTTAACAAAACAAGCTGCCAATTGGTTGATGCGAATTTGGGCGTGTGAACAAATCCCGATAAAAGTTTGTGGCTACGATTTAACACCTGCGAAGGAAGAAGTTTCCGCGCTAATAACAACCCGTAGGCTTCAAAACAGTCCTGAAAATTTATGATGCGTATTAAATCCGTCGACCGCAAACGGCTGCGCGCCGGCGATCGTAGCGAAAAAAATTCACAAGCTATACAGTTTTATTTTCTCCGAAAATAAAATTTCTATGAAGATCTCGTTTATATTTGACTGAAACCTCTACAATTTGCGATAAAATGTTTTTATACCCAATGCTAATTTTTCATATACTGTATCTCATAAAATAATTCTATTAAATAGTACTACTAAAAAAGATAAAAATAACAATGATCCAAAACATGATAAGTAAAAGACAAATAAAGAGTATTATAAAAAAAATAGTTAATTGAATCTTTAATTTCATTTGTGATAAAAAAAATGAATGTCATTCAAACAGCGTTTATTTATCATGTCAGAAAAAAATAAGTAAAACCGAAAGATATATTTTATCGCAGTGGTCCACAGAAACTTAAAAAAACATTCCCCTGAATTACGAAGGAGATTATGAGATCGCGCCGGTCACGAAGTGTCTGTCAAGCGCAATTGAGCGTGCGGCTATGCCGAATAACATTGTCGCCGTTTGCGTCGTCAATGACCCTCGTCGTTCGTATATAACCCGCTCCGATATCCTCCTCGTCCGCACCTTATCTCACCGCGCGATCGAGCCGGGTGCACGGAACCTCCTCCAGTACGCGTACTTCCGGCGGACGCCTAAATTTAGGCCTCGAGCAGCCCTACGTTAGATACTCAGCCTCGTACAGGCAGCAGTCAGGCAAACTAAACCGACGTTCTCACTCACTCACCTCACTCATACTCGTTCCCTTTCTCTTTCTCTCTCTCTCCCTCTTTCCCTTTCTCTTTTCTTTCCTCTCCCCGCATATTACGTACAGGGAGGAAAAAGAGGGGGAGAGGGGGGGCAATAAAGAGTGTACATACACGCGGCCGACCGTCCGGCCGGCTGGCAGGTTTACAAGGAAGGCAAAGGTAAGGCAAAGCCGGGCAGGTAGAAGGCAGTCTTCCCTAGTGCTGAAGAGAGTGCCTACGATACACACCGTCACGCATTCACCCTCGTCCGATCCCAGACCTGCCTGAACTCTTTTTCCCTTAGTCCCTTCCCGACCCTCTTTCCCGGCCCCTTTCCTCTACCTAACTCCCCTCCCCTCCCTACCCCCTCTCTCCCCCCACTCGGCTCACCACGCGTCATCCAGCCGGCTTGCCCGCCTGCTTGTTCGTTCGCTTCCACCACCACCACCACCAGCCAGCTACCAGCACCACCATCGTCATCGGCACACACTACCACCTTTCTCTCACTCCTTATCCACCTTCCCGGCCCTTCGTTCTCGGAGGCCTCCTCCGGCACCCCACTCACGCACAGGCACAGGGATCTCCTGAATCCCCTCGCCCGCACTCGTCGCTTAGTCGTCGGTTGCACGGCGAGTCGTACGTTCCGTCTAGCTTCTCTTCCCCGTCCGCACTCTTCCTCCTCCTCTTCCCCCCTCTCTCTCTCTCTCTCTCTCTCTCTCTCTCTTTCTCTCTCTCTTCTCTTCTTCCTTCTCTCTATCATGTTTCTACTAACCCTCCTCTTCTTCCTCCGCGTGCTTCGTCCTTCTTCCCGCTCTCCTCGGAATCACTCTCTTTCTGTCTTTCCCTCTTTCTCACTTGCGCGCGGCCCTGCGTCCAGGGGTGAACGAACCTACTAAATGACGGCCATGAAAACAGCCGAAGCTTGGGCACGAAGGATGAAGAAAGGAACGGACCGAAGACGTAGGGAGATTCTCCCTCTCCCCGTATCTCGATTCTCCTCGACCGCGATCCACCGTTCTTCATCGCTCCGGACCTACTCACGAAGTTCTTCTATTCTTCTCCATCTTTTCCTTCTCGTTCCTTGAACTCTTTCACTCTCCTTCTTTGCCTTCGTTACATCTCTTTCTCTTTTCTCTCTGTTCCACTTTCTTCCCGTTTCCAATCTCTCGGATTGAACTAAATGACGCGTTCTTGACTCACTCCACCGTCTTCCTTTCGTTACGTCTCATATATATATATATATATATATATATATATATATATATATATATATATTTTTACTCAACCA
>Ga0157363_1001184_pt1 | contig 21412 bp, 18 predicted proteins | sample AttsexASBM1_FD_111477 | JGI IMG/M metagenome (GOLD analysis project Ga0157363, IMG submission 111477) | Fungus gardens microbial communities from leaf cutter ant in Ribeirão Preto, State of São Paulo, Brazil - Atta sexdens ASBM1 | ecosystem: Host-associated > Fungi > Mycelium > Unclassified ... | reverse complement strand
GCAAAAGGGGGCGGGAAGCGCAGGATCATCATGATTGCAGCGATCCTCTGCGTCCTGCTGGCCGGAGGAGGCGCATTCGCCTGGCAGCACTTCCATCACCCTGCGTCCCATCCTGAAAAACCTGCCTCACAACCCGAAAAGCTGACGATCATTACCATTCCCACGATGGTGTCCAATCTGGATACCGGTGAGGGCAGGGCGCGTTATATTCGGATCAGCGCGCGTCTTCAGGTTGAAGACAGCAAAGATACGGCAAAAATCGGGCCGTTAATGCCCCAGATCCAGGATGCCTTTCAGACCTGCCTGCATGGCATGCGTCCTGAAGAACTGTCGGGTGCCGGCATCTATCGCCTCAGGGAGACGCTTTTAGCGCAGGTTTCCAACATTCTTGCGCCTTTGCCGGTCCGGGATCTCTTCTTTGTAGAGTTGCTGGTGCAGTGACTGCGGAGGCGGCAAACATGGATGGCAGGCAGTCTGATCAGGTTTCGGAAGAGAACGGCGATATGCCGACTCCCAAATTTGCTCTCTCCATGGACGATCTCGGATTTCCGGAAGAGGATGACGGTACGGGCCGCATTCTCAATCAGGCTGAAATCGACAGTCTGTTCGGAAGTGACGCCACTCTGAAGGGGGGGGCGACGGGAATGGTCTGGAAAGACTGATCACGACGTCTTCCGTCTCCTATGAGCGTCTGCCCATGCTGGAGGTGGTCTTTGACCGTCTCGTTCGTATCCTGACGACAAGTCTGCGGAACTTTACCAGCGACAATGTTGAAGTTTCGATCGACCGCCTGAATTCCCTGCGGTTCGGGGATTATCTGGAGAATGTTTCCGGCCAGTCGATGTTCGCGGTCTTCAAGGCGGAAGAGTGGGACAATTACGGAATTCTCATTCTCAGCTCGTCTCTGGTCTATAGCATTATTGATGCTCTGCTCGGCGGTCATGACCGTGTGCGGTCCGCAGTGGCTAGCGAAGGTCGTCCGGAGGGACGTCACCATACGGCGATTGAACGGGCTCTGATCGAGCCGCTGATCCGTGTGATCCTGAGCGATCTTTCCATGAGTTTTAGCCCACTTTGTGCCGTGAATTTCCGGCTGGATCGTCTGGAGCTGAATTCCCGCTTTGCGACCATTTCACGCGCCACGAATGGCGTTGTCATGGCCCGGTTTGGGATCGACATGGATGGGCGGGGAGGTGACGTGGATCTGATCCTGCCTCATGCGACGCTCGAGCCTGTTCGTGAGATCCTTCTCCAGCAGTTCATGGGTGAAAAGTTCGGGCATGACGGGATCTGGGAAAGCCATCTCGCACAGGAACTCTGGAACACAGACGTGACCCTTGATGCTGTTCTGGAAGAGCAGACCATGAACCTGCAGGATATTCTGACCCTCTCCCCCGGGGACCGGCTCGTGCTGCGCCGCGACCCGACATCCCTTGTGCAGATGCGATGTGGCGGCAAGACGGTTTTCCGAGGACGCGTTGGGAAAAAGCAGGGACATGTGGCTGTCCGTATCGAAGAAAATCTTATTGGGGGAGAGGCCGCTGAACGGCCCTCCGCCTATAGCTGAAAAGACGGAGCGTTTTCATGGACAGGTTCCAGCTTGGGCTTGAAATCGCCCTGTCAGTACTGCTGCTGGTGACGATTTTCTACAGCCTCTATCTTGGTCGTGCACTCGCTGTGATCCGGCGTGACCGTGGGCAGCTTGATGCATTGATCATGAGCCTCGAAAGCAGCAGCGCGCATGCGCAGTCAGGCATCGATCACCTTCGTCAGACTACAGAGATGGTGGGACGTGCACTTGGGAAGACCGTAGAATCCGGAAAGGTGCTCAAGCATGAGCTGACGGCATTGTGCGAGCGTTCCGAAGCGGCTGCGCAGGTTCTTGAAGGCCGCACGCCAGCACCGAGGGAGCCAAGTCCGGCGGCTATGGCTTATGCGGATGAGGGAGACACAATGCCTCTACGGACTCCTCTGCGACCGCGAATGGATGAAGGGCGATTGGGTAGCGTAGGGGTAACCAAAAGCCCGGTCGGCAAAAGTGCGGCTGAACGCGAGCTTCTGCGCGCGCTTCGTCAGAAGCAGGGGTAAACAAAATGTTTTTCCGCCTGCTCCATATCAGCTGTGGCCTGATGATCGTGCTTCTGGGCATCAAAGTTTACGATCTTGTTGAATATGTTGGTGCCGAGCCTTCCACAGGGTCGTCGCTGGTTGCATCCGCTGTCGCGCAGCCCTCTGCGGCCCCTGTCTCGGCCGAGACGTCAACTCAGAAGGTCGATACGTCGCCTTCAGTGGAAAAAAAGCCTGCGGCTGTTGCGGCTCCTGTGCCTGCCACAGCAGATCTCTGTAAGGCAGGAGGGTGCCAGGGAACGCCTCAGGCTCCCCAAAGCGTGGCTGCAGAAACCGTCGACCCCGCTTTGAAAGCAGAACTGAATGCGCGCCAGCAGGAACTGGACCGAAAGGCTGAAGCGCTTGATGAACGGCAGCGTCTGGTCGATGCCGGGGAAGAAGAGCTTCAGCGCCGGATGACGGCCCTACAGGCATCGCGGTCTCAGATCGAAGACAGCGAGCGTCATTCTGATGAGCTTTTGAACCAGGATACGGACCGGCTTGTAAAAATCTATGAGGCCATGAAGCCTGCTGATGCGGCTGTTATCTTCAATATTCTGGATCTCAGGGTGGGTGTTGGTCTGCTGAACCGCATGAGCTCTCGCAAGGCTTCCGCAATTATGGAAGCGATGTCACCGCAGCGAGCCATTCTTGCGACCCAGCTTCTTGCAAACATTCATGCCCATGCTGGCCCGCGTGGTATCAACGGATGAGCGTGCGGCGGATTTCTGCCTTGGCACTGATGCTGATGGCCTTTGCAGAAACTGCACTTGCAGGGCCATCGGTATCGTCTGCGAAAGATATCTCTCTTCCGCCAGGATGGTCATTTTTGAATGATCCTTCTCCTTTTCTCTCTTCCAGCGTGCCGAAAGGAAACGATCAGGCCCAGAAAAACGGAGACAAGAAGGGCTCGAGCGTTGCCAAAATTGCTTCTCCACAGTCTTCGTCTGCCAGTCAGGACGTAACCGGTTTGTGGCTGCCCTTGGGGGAAAGAACCCCCATTGCGGCTTTTCGAAAAGGGGGACGTCTCGTTCTTGTGGCAGGGGGACGTCACCCTCTTGATACTGCGGCACTGGGCGGAATCGCCCCTTTTGGGGCCGTGCAAAGCCAGATTGTGGGTGCCACCACACTGGTGCGGATCAGTTGTCCGGTCGATGCGGCTCTTACACTCAAACCTGTCGCCGGAGGATGGACGGTCTCTCTGGCTTCTGAGTCTTCCAGCGCAATGCAGCTGGGCCAGGAAGGGCCGGCGCTTACCTTTACACCGCCTCAGACCAGTGATGCCATGCAGGTTCTCACATTTCAGGACCCTGACTCAGGGCGGCGTCTTTTGCTGGGGTTGGCGCAGAGTGGATCAGTATCGGATGCCATGGCTCGAAGGGGAGATGGGTTTGAGATCCGCCCCAGCCTGATTGGAGTAGTTGTTGCAGCGGATTCTGACGCGCTGGAGGTGCGGCAGGCTTCCGGAAAATTCTTTCTGGATCGGATAGGGCCCGGAAGCATACCTCTTCTCGCGCAGGGAAAAATGGCAGCGTATGGAGCCTCAACAGCAGGGGGCAGGTTGGGAGAAGCATCTCCAGAAGCCCTTCAGTCTGCGGCATATCATGCGTGGATATCCGCTGCGACGTCTATTGCAGGGCAGCGGTTTGACGCTAGAATTCGTCTGGCGCAGGAGATGGCACGTTTAGGGAATGGGCCTGAGCTTGCCCAGATTCTTCAGACGGCGCTGGAGGATCAACCCGAGGGTATCGCCCGGTCCGATGTAAAACGGCTGCGGCAGATTGCTGCTGTTCTGAATATGCGCCCTGCGGAAGATCTGCGAAACGAGGAGGAAGGCTCCGCGCCTGAAGATCAGTTCTGGCGGGGAATGGTGCGCACAGTGCCCTCAGGTGCAGGAAAGGTAGGATCAGATCAGGAGCGTGCGCAGGCTGCAAAGCTGATAGCAGCGGGTCTGCCCTCAATTGCTTCGTACGCAAAGCCGTTGCGGCATCGTCTTCTTTCCCCAGCGGCCGAATGGGTTGTGCGGTTTGGAGATGGCGAAGACCGGACTGCTTTTCGAAACATGCCAGAAACTGCGGATACAGCCCTGGCCCATGCGCTGCTTGCTGCGCAGGATCATGCTCCTGGTGCTGCGAAAAGGCTGGAGACACTTGCTGGGTCGCCGTCTCCAATGGTTTGGCCTGTAGCGCGGGAGGCGGGGCTAAGACTTGCGCTTGAGACGGGGCAGATGCAGCCGGGAGCAGTAGGTGAACGTCTGGATGCACTGATGCCGGCCTTTCGGATGGCAGGTCGCGAGCGAGAGGCAAGGTTGCTGTCAGTGGACGCCTTTATAAAAGCAAGACAATGGCGGAAAGCCTTGCAGGCTGTTCAGGATGGTCAACAACTTTACGGTACGACAGCATTTCCCGGTCGGGAGCGCTTATCTGATGTTGCTAAGGGAGCCGCTTCTCACTCACCGGATAAAGCAGACGACGCGCTGACTGAAGCTGACCTTTTGAAAAAAGCGGTCCTTGCAGCCACGGGAGATAGTGGCATTCAGCTCAATTTCCTAAAGGCTCTTGCCAGCCGTTATGCGATTTTGGGTTTGCCCGCAGCTCAACGGGATACGCTTCAGGCTCTGCAGGAATTCCAGCAAGGCGAGGATGCTGAGAAGACAAATCTTCAGATTGCGCGGCTGGATTTAAACGCGGGAAATCTGGAGGCTGCACTGCACGCCCTTCCTCCTGAGGAGCCAGCAGGGATTAGGGCACTGCCGGGCGGCCATTCTGAAGCTTCTGAGGTCGTCCTTATCCGGGCGAAAATTGCGCTGGCTCAGCAGAAACCGCAAAAGGCGCTGGGATATTTGCAAGGTCGTTCGGAGCCGGACGCTCTGCAGATGCAGGCTGATGTTCTGGAGCAGCAGAAAGACTGGGGAGGCGCAGTTGCAGTCCTGAAAAATCTGCTTCAGCCCTTGTTGTCGACCCCGAGTGGGACTCAAAGCCCATTGACGTCGGCAGAGAGCGATCTTGTATTGAGAATTGGAGCAGATGCATCCCGGGCACATGATGACGCAACGCTTGCTGTTCTGGGTAAGCAATTTTCTGCCAGGATGAGTGGGCAGCCCTCAGCTTCGATGTTCCGATTGTTAACAGAGGGGAAGGCGTCTTCACCTCCCGCGGGGGGGTGAGGGCCTCATTTACTTTTGGTTGCTATGAGCCTTCAGGAACGTGTTGACCCCATACTCAATGAAGTGCGTAAGATTTTCACCTTCTTTGGGAGGCTTGCAATGAGTCAGATGCGCCAGAAGAGGCCCCCCAAGCGTCATGCTGAAAAGAAGATCTGCTGCTTCTTCCACATCATTGATCTGAAGATCACCTGAATCGACATGCTTCGAGAGCAATTGTTGGACGGGAAGAGCACGTCCGGACAAATGGAACAGGTCTGCCACAATTTGACGCACAGCTGGATTGCGTGTGGTTTCAGTAATGATGGACTTGAGAAGGCCCAGTCGCTCCTCGTTAAGGAGCTGTTCGGCAATCAAAAGCATCATCAATTGCAACTGTTTTTGTAACGGGTCTGTTTCTACAGGTGTGTAGGGGATAGGGGCAAAAAGTCGCTCAATGATGAGTGTTTCGAAAAGAGACTTTTTCGACTCAAAAAACTGGTAGAGCGTCTTTTTAGACATACCAGAGCAGGACGCGATGCTGTCCATGGACGCTGCATGATATCCATGGGTCGTCAGCATTGAGCTCGCAGCGTTCAGGATACGCGTTCTGCGTTCCACATCGTCCAGCGTGCTGTTCTGGTCGCAGCAGCGAAGCTTTCGGGCGTCGGACAGGGCGGCAGAACTGCTCAAGATCAACTCCGGGGATTATTCGTTCAAACCGAATTGACGATCATAAAAGAAACCGGCTAGTTTCCAGCTCAACTGGAAACTGCGTGGTTTCTGTATCACAGGATAGCGGCTGTATCATGCCTTCTTTTCAGAAAACATTCTTGATGTCCTCAACAGCTGCCGTCTCGGGGAAAGATCATCATCGGCGGCTGTCGTCTGGATTGGTGTTGCCTCTGCTTGTGGCGCCCCTTTTGCTGGCAGGCTGTCACAAAAAGCAGGCGATGCCTCAGATGCCGCCGCAATCTGTTGGCGTTCTCACGTTGCAAACCCAGCCTGTCACGCTGGAAACATCCCTTCCGGGCCGTACGGAAGCCTATGAGCAGGCGCAGATTCGGCCGCAGGTTAACGGTGTGATTGTTTCGCGTGATTTTGAGCAGGGTGCGGACGTCAAAGCGGGCCAGCAGCTCTTTCAGGTCTACATTGCTCCATATCAGGCAGCCTACGATCAGGCCAAAGCCCAGCTTCTGAACGCTCAGGCTGCAGCAAGCCGTGCGTCAGGGCAGTTGCGGCGTTATGCGCCGCTCGTAAAAGCGCATGCTGTCAGTTCACAGGATTATGACAACACCCTGGCCACCGCTCGTGAAGCCGAGGCGCAGGTGGCACAGGCCAAAGCCAATCTGGAAGCAGCGGCCGTCAATCTCAATTATACGCATGTCCGTGCGCCGATTGATGGGCGCATTGGTCGTACGCTTTACACGCCGGGCGCTTTGCTGACGGCTGGCCAGACGCAGCCGATTGCTGTCGTAACGCGGCTTGATCCGATCTATGTGGACGTCAATCTGGCGGCAGCGGACATGCTGCGTCTGAAGCATGAACTGGCGACGGGTCAGGTTGAGCGCAAGGGGGAAGATGCTGCTGCTGTCGGCCTGAAACTTGAAGACGATTCCGAATATCCGCAGCGCGGTAAGCTTCAGTTGTCGGAAGTCACGGTTGATCCGGCTACCGGTACTCTTGTCATGCGTGCTGTCTTCCCCAATCCGGATCATCTCCTGCTGCCAGGCATGTTCGTCCACGCGCATGTTCGCGAAGGTATTGATCCGAACGGACTTCTGGTGCCCCAGGTTGCCGTACAGCGGGACTCCAAGGGTAATCCGTATGTCATGGTTGTCGATGCGAACAACAAGGTGCAGCAGCACAGCATTCAGACAAGCCGCACCATAGGAACCGACTGGCTTGTCACGGATGGCGTCAAGGCGGGCGACAAGGTTGTCGTGAATGGTCTTCAGAAGATTCAGCCGGGCGCGACTGTCGCACCTCAGGAAGCGCCTGCTCCTGCTGGAAAGGCCGGGTAACCGCACATGACGCTCTCACGCTTTTTCATTGATCGGCCGATCTTTGCCTGGGTCATCGGGCTGATCATCATGCTGGTCGGCGCGGTGTCCATCACCCGTATGCCGATCGCGCAGTATCCGAGCATTGCCCCCCCGCAGATCGCCATTTCCGTTATGTATCCCGGCGCGTCTGCCGAGACGGTGAACAACACGGTTGTGCGCCCGATCCTGCAGCAGATGTATGGTCTGGATCATCTCGAATATCTGTCGGCTTCCTCCTATGCGAGTGGTCAGATGGAAATTGATCTGACCTTCGAGCAGGGCACCAACCCTGACATTGCGCAGGTTCAGGTTCAGAACAAGCTCCAGCTTGCACAGCCGCGTCTGCCATCGGAAGTGACGGCGCAGGGGCTGAGTGTCACGAAGGCCACCAAGAACTTCATGATGGTTCTGGCCTTCATTTCCGAAGACGGCAGCATGTCCGGTCAGGACATTGCGGATTATGTGGCCTCCAACATTTCCGATCCGCTGTCGCGTGTTTCGGGTGTGGGCGATCACACGCTGTTCGGTTCCGAATATGCGATGCGTATCTGGCTGGACCCTTCAAGGCTCTACAATTACGGCCTGACCGTCGGAGATGTGGAGGCAGCCATCCAGGCACAGAACATTCAGGTTTCTTCTGGTGAGCTTGGTGGTCTTCCAGCGAAAAAGGGCATTGGAATTGACGCAACGGTGATTGGTCCGACGCGTCTCAGCTCTCCTGAAGAATTCCAGAGAATTCTTCTGAAGGTTCAGCAGGATGGCAGCCAGGTTCGCCTGAGCGATGTTGCACGCGTTGAACTTGGCGCACAGAGCTACGCGTTGGGCTCGATGTACAACAATCACCCTGCCGCTGCGATGGCTCTGAAGCTGGCGCCAGGTGCAAACCAGCTTCAGACGGAATCTGCCGTCCGTGCCCGCATGGGTGAACTCCAGCGTTATTTCCCGGCTGGTCTGAAGCTGGTCTATCCGCTCGATACCGAGCCGTTCATCACGCTCTCAATCAAAGAAGTCATCGAGACGCTCGCGGAAGCGATCGTGCTGGTGTTCCTCGTGATGCTGGTCTTCCTGCAGAACTTCCGTGCAACGCTGATCCCGACGATTGCCGTGCCGGTTGTGCTTCTGGGGACATTCGGCCTGCTGTCAGTGATGGGTTACAGCGTCAACACCCTGACCATGTTGGCCATGGTGCTGGCAGTGGGTCTGCTGGTGGACGATGCCATCGTCGTGGTTGAAAACGTCGAGCGCGTCATGACGGACAAGGGGCTTTCTCCAAAGGAAGCGGCCCGTGTATCCATGGATGAAATCTCTGGCGCACTGATCGGTATCGTTCTGGTGCTGACGGCCGTGTTCCTGCCGATGGCCGCGTTTGGTGGTTCCACCGGCGTGATCTATCGCCAGTTTTCCATCACGATCGTTGCTGCGATGTGGCTCTCTGTCCTTGTGGCAATGGTCATGACGCCAGCGCTTTGCGGCTCGATGCTCAAGCCGACGCACAAGGGGCATGATCGTGGGCCGGCAGCCTGGTTCAACCGGACATTCGATCGGGTGACCAACGGTTATCTGGGTGGTGTAAAGCGGATGATCCGCATGCCGGTCATCAGCATGATCGTGTTCGTTGTCGTTACTGCTGGTGTGGTGTTCCTGTTCAGCCGCGTTCCGGGCGGGTTCCTGCCGGATGAAGATCAGGGCATCATTTTCGGCCAGGTCACGATGCGGAACAACGCCACACAGGAGCAGACTGCGGCCGTCAACAAGAAGGTCACGGACTATGTGCTGAAGACGTATGGCAACTACGTCCAGTCGGTCTTCACCATGACGGGCTTCAGTTTCGCAGGGCAGGGTCAGACGGCGGGTGCGTTCTTCATCCGTATGAAGCCTTGGGATGAACGTCCTGGCTCGGCTCATACGACGATGACCGTTTCCCGCGAGATCATGATGCATTTCTGGATGGATCCGGATGCACAGATCTTTGCCGTGAACCCGCCTGCCGTGATGGAACTGGGTAACGCCACGGGTTTCGATCTGGAGCTGGAAGACACAGGCCATCTGGGACATGCGGCCCTGCTGGCTGCGCGTAATCAGGTTCTGATGGAAGCTGCCAAGAACCCGCTTCTGCAGGCTGTTCGTCCGCTCGGTATGGAAGATGCACCGCAGTTCAAGCTGGACATCAACCGTGAACGTGCGAATGCACTTGGTCTGACGAATGCGGACATCAACACGACGCTGGAAGGCGCTTTGGGCTCCATCTACGTCAACCAGTTCATGCGTGATGACCGTGTAAAGCAGGTCTATATTCAGGGTGAGCCCTGGGCTCGTATGACGCCTGAGGATCTGAACCGCTGGTATGTCCGCAATACGACTGGCACGATGGTTCCGTTCAATGCGTTTGCATCCGGAACCTGGGAGAGTGGGCCGCAGAAAGTCGAAGACTACAACGGCCTGAATTCCTACGAAATTCAGGGTCAGCCGGCTGTGGGATCGAGTTCCGGTCAGGCCATGACGGAAATGGAGAAAATCCTCGCCAAGCTGCCGCGTGGCATTAGCTATGAATGGACTGGCCTGTCTTACGAGCAGCTGGCTTCCAGCGGATCGACCGGGCCGCTTTATGCCTTGGCCGCTGTTGTGATCCTGTTTTGTCTCGCAGCGCTGTATGAGAGCTGGGCCATCCCGTTTGCCGTGCTTCTGGTGCTGCCTCTGGGTGTGCTGGGCGCGATTGCGGCAACGCTGGGTCGTGATCTTTCCAATGACGTCTATTTCCAGGTTGGTCTGCTGACGACGGTTGGTCTCTCAGTGAAGAACGCGATCCTGATCGTGGAATTTGCCAAGGCCTTCTTCGAGGAGGGTCAGTCTCTTGAAGAATCCGTTCTGGAAGCGGGCAAGGAGCGTCTGCGCCCCATTCTCATGACGTCTATCGCCTTTGTGTGTGGTGTGTTCCCGCTTGCGATTGCGACGGGTGCCGGATCTGCTGCGCGTGTGGCGATCGGAACCTGCGTTGTGGGTGGCATGGTGTCGGCAACTTTGCTGGCTATCTACTTCGTGCCGGTGTTCTTCGTGGTTGTTCTGCGTCTCTTCCGAGTTGTTCGTATCCGGGATCGCAAGAACCCGTACGATCACCTGGATAATACTACGACACCCGCTATCGAAGGGGAGAAGGGCGCATGAAGGCCCGTCTTGGATTTGCCGCACTGCTGATGCTGTCAGGGTGCAATATGGCGCCTGTCTATCATCAGCCCACCCAGCCCATGCAGAACGCCTACCCGCAGGACACAGGCTCTAAAAACGTCTCTTCGGCGGCCAAGGTCTATAATCTGGGCTGGGAAGATTTCTTCACGGACCCGCGCTTGAAGGCTCTGGTCCAACTGGGCCTGAGAAACAACCGGGATCTGGCGGCTCAGGCTGCTGCCATCACGGTGGCGCGTGGGCAGTATGAAATTCAGAACGCGTCCCTGTTCCCGATCATCTCGGCTGGTGGGCAGGGCATGTTCATGGCTCCGTCGAGCACGGCAGGCTTCTCTTTTGCACCAGGGCTTGGCACCTCTATTTCCACTTTGAGGCTGTATCAGACGTCCATCGGATTTTCGTCTTATGAAGTCGATCTCTGGGGGCGGATCCGGAACCTGACGAAGCAGCAGGCGGAAACGGTTCTGAACAGTGTCGAGGGGGCGCGGAACGTGCTGATCACGACGGTGTCCCAGATCGGCACGACCTATATCCAGTGGCTTGCGGATCGTGAGCAGCTTCGTGTCACGCGTGACACGCTGAAGTCCCAGCGGGATACGCTGCGCCTGACACAGCTCTCGTATGACAATGGCGAGACGGATGCCCTGACGCTGGCGCAGGTCAAGACGCAGGTCGAACAGGCTTCGGCTAATGAGGCGCAATATACGCGGGCCGTGGCGGATGACGAGCATGCTCTTCAGGTTCTGGTTGGCGTGCCGTTGCCGGCTGATCTGCCGCCGCCAGCGCCGTTTGGCGCCCAGACGATGATCAGTGATCTGCCTGAGGGGCTGCCGTCAGACCTTCTTGCCCAACGTCCTGATATCGTAGCGGCTGAACACACTCTGATTGGTGCCAATGCGAATATTGGCGCGGCGCGGGCCGCATTCTTCCCGAAGGTGACACTGACGGCGTCCGAGGGTACAAGTTCGCTTCAGTTCCGCAAGCTGTTTACACCGGGTGCGGAGACCTGGACGGTCTCTCCGTCCATCAGTCTGCCAATCTTCACCTGGGGGCAGAGTGAGGGAAATCTGCGGATGGCGAAGGGGCAGAAGCTCCAGTATGCCGCGCAGTATGAGAAGACTGTGCAGACGGCCTTCCGGGAAGTGTCTGATGCGTTGACGGCGCGTGAGACGTACACGGCGCAGGACCGGCATATGCAGGAACTCGTCGGTCAGTCTCAGAAAGCCTATGATCTGGCCAAAATGCGTTATGATGCCGGAATCGACAACTATCTGACCACGCTTGAGCAGCAGCGTACGCTCTATCAGGCTCAGCAGAACGCCATTCTGGTTCAGGCCGCACGTTTCCAGAACCTTGTCACATTGTATCGCGCACTGGGAGGTGGCTGGAGCCAGAAGACGGTTTCGCCTACAGTGCCTGCCGCAACGCACTGACCGGAGAGCATCATGCGCAGGATCCTGACTTCCACATTGGCGGTTCTCGCCCTGACGGGCACCGCCGTCGCGCAGGATGCGGATGGGGACGGCCCGAAGAAGCCGGACATGCACGAACTGTATCGCAACTCCTCTCTTCCCCGGAGCCATGCCGATTTTAGCCGTTTTACGTATCGTCCCCCCGGGGACAAGGTGATCGAGCAGCCGGATGCGTTCCGTCTGCTTTTCCGCACCCGTGACGGTCAGCCGGATGGTTACGCAGAACGTCGTGGCAATGCGGTGATCTACTATGATCGCTACGGCAAGGTTACGCATGTGCAGCCTCTGCCGGGAGACGATACAGCCTCCAACTGAGGCTGGACTTTTCGTTTGGTCCAGATGACTGGGCAGACGGCGGGAGATGGGCAGAAAGCCTGTTTCCCGCCGTTTGTATTTGTAGCGGGTTTGCCTGCATGGGGTGTTCAGGCCATCATGCGTTTTCCCTTCTTTCTGCTGGCTAGGCTGGCATTTCCCCTGGGTTTCCGATGACCGTTCCTGACATTGACCAGTTTCATGCCATTGCCATCAGCAGCCTTGCGCACAAACTGGCTGCCGAAGGGCGCAGCATCATTCACATGGAGTTCGGTCAGCCTTCGACAGGTGCTCCACAGAAGGCTATCGAGCGTGCACAGCATGTTCTGGCGACTGATCCGATGGGCTATTGGGAAAGTCAGCCCCTGAAGGAACGTATCGCGCGTCACTATCAGGACATGTATGGCGCGACAGTTCAGGCGGATCAGGTCATCCTGACATGCGGTGCCTCGCCAGCTCTGGTTCTTGCCCTGACAAGCAGCTTTGTTCCGGGGCAGAGGGTTGCACTCGCGCGGCCGGGATATGTGGCGTACCGCAATACGCTCCGGGCGCTTCATATGGAGGCCGTCGAGATCGAGTGTGGGGAGACAGAGCGTTTCCAGCTTACGGCGGATGCTGTGGCCGCGATTGAGCCCGCGCCGGATGGTCTCATCATTGCCAGCCCGGCCAATCCGACAGGCACCATTCTTGGGGATGAAGAACTCAGGGCTATCCTGCAGGTCTGCCGCGATCGTGGTATCCGCGTGGTGTCAGATGAGATCTATCACGGTCTGAGCTATGGCGATTCGGCTCATTCGGTTCTGGAATATGAACCGTCTGCCATGGTGGTGAACAGCTTCTCTAAATATTTCAGCATGGCGCCGTGGCGTCTTGGGTGGCTGGTGGTGCCGACTGATCGGATTGATGCGGCCCGTGCACGAATGGGAAACCTTTTCCTGACGCCTTCAGCGCTCAGCCAACATGCCGGGCTTGTGGCGTTTGACTGCGTGGACGAACTGGAAGGGCATCTCGATACCTATCGTCGCAACCGTGATCTGTTGCTGGCGGCCATGCCGCAGATGGGACTGACTCATATCGCGCCACCGGATGGGGCGTTTTATATTTACGCGGATATCGGTCACCTGACGGATGATAGTTTAGAGTTCTGCCGTCGGCTGCTGGTGGAAACAGGCGTTGCGACTGCGCCGGGCGTAGACTTTGATCCAGTGAACGGAAACCGTTTCATGCGGTTCAGCTTTGCGGTGTCCACGGACCGGATTGAAGAAGCCGTGCGCCGTATGGTGCCCTGGTTCGCGGCTCAGCCCAGACGCTGATCCGTTTGTTCAGCGGCTCGCCAGCGCAGGAATCCCTGTAGAGCCAGCCCGATGAAAACTGCATAGAGCACGGCGGTCGGGTAGAGGTCGCGTGTGAGGAAGAGCAGCACGTATGCTGTGTCGATCACGATCCACATCAGCCAGCTTGCGGTGTGGCGCCGGGCGGCCCAGAGCTGTGCCACGATGCTGTAACTGCTGAGCATGGCGTCCGCCAGAGGCGTGGGATCGTCCGTAAAGCGGGCGAGGCAGAACGCCCAGAGTCCGCCGCCGACCAGGCCCGTCAACAAACCTGCACAAGCCGTGTAGGCTGAGAGGGGCCTGATATGGAGGGTAGCGTCTCCTTGTGATCCATCTGTTTTCCACTGCCACCAGCCATAGAGCAGGCAGCAGCAGAACACGGCTTGCAGGGCGGCATCCGCATAAAGCCGTGCTGCGAAGAACACCCAGCCATAAAGCACGGCAGCGACCAGTGAGACTGGCCAGCAGGCCATCTGGCGCTTTGCTGTCAGCCAGACACCTGCGGCGCTGAGAAGAGCGGCGAGAAGCTCGGTCAGGGACATGAAGCGGTCTGTTCCAGAGTGTTTTCAAGCCAGCTTAGAAGCGCCTGACCGTCTGGCCCTGCGAACCAGTGTGCATGACCGAGGAGATAGTCCGAATAGGCCACGGTTGCGGAAGCTTCGTCGTGCACGAGGGTGCGGTAATACGAGACTTCCGAGAGTGCGAATTCGACATGCACCAAGGGCAGAAACGCCACGACCAGTTTGCGCTCGGTGGGCGAGAGCGAGTTGATGGATTGATACCCGGCGAGAAGGGCTGTCAGTTGATCCCATGCCACTGTGTAATCTGGAGCAAGCCAAGTGATGGCAGTGCGCTCGATGGCGACGGCGAGGTCATAGGCTGCGCAGGTCCGGTCCGACATACCAAAATCGAAAATTCCGCAGATTTCAGCTGAGGGGTCGCTGGATGTCCAGAACTGGTTTGAGGGGTGCCAGTCTCCGTGTCCCCAGAGCGGTTCGATGTCGGGCAGAAGGGGTTTGAGACGGTCATGGAACGGGAGCAGGACTTTGAGATCCTGTTCCCATGACGGTGATTGAAAGAGTACGCTCGGTCCGGGTTGGGATTTACCCCATTGTGCAAGACCTGCCTCAAGGTCTGGCTGGGTAATGGCCTGAAAACTGGAAAGCAGCAGGCGGTCATTCGGGCGCGCAGGAGCCTCATATTCTTTTGAAGCGAGATGAAGACGCGCGAGTGCCCGTCCTGCCGTATGGGCCTGTTCAACGCAGAAAAACGGCTCCCAGGACTGAATATCCCGATACAGGTCCAAGCCAGGAAGCGGGCGGAAGACTTCGTAAATCCAGCCGTTTTCTTCCACGACAGAGCTACCTGTGCGATCTTTCAGCGGAACGTGTAGCGGGAGGCCCTGTATAGCGAGATGCCTCATGAATGCATGTTCTTCCATGAGGGCGGTCTGGTCGCGCAGGCGGGGATCATGCCGTTTGAGGAACAGCACGGGTCCATTGGCCAGATTTATGAGTGCGGTCGCAGAAAAGGGGCGCTGGCCGTGCCACAGAAGAGTATCCGGGGTGAAGGGCAGAGCAAAGTGTTCCAGAACACGGCTTGCCTCATTTAGCGTCAACGGCGGCCAATGCCGTTCCGCCTGCACACCCTTGACGCCGAACTGTCCGGGAGCAGTCACGGAGTCAGAAGCCTGTGGACGCTGTGAACAGGGCCGCGAAACCGCCGCCGATATAATAACTCGGGGCGCTCCCACTGATCGTGCTGCCGTAAATGCCGGTCGTGTCCTTTGCGTTCAGGGTCGGGCTGGCAACGCCGGACAGGGAGCGCTCATTGGTGATGTTGATGAAGTTCAGGCGCAGGGTTGGCTTATGTAGGCGAGACAGATCACCGAAGCGATAGCCAACGGAAATATCGCCTGTCGTACGGTCTGACATCCGCTCATCATTCATGAAGGTTGCGTATTGGTGCCCTGTGTAATGCAGGGTGGCGACGCCAAAGATATGCCCGTCATCGTAGCTGATGCCAGCAGCGGCCTGAAGTGTCGGGCTGCGAACCGCAATCTTGCCCTTGGTCGGCAGAAGATCGCCACCTGAGGCGATGTTGTTATCAATGGTGGCGTGTAGATACTCGCCCGAGACGTAAGGGCTAAAGTGGTGCCAGGGGCGGAGGCCGATTTCCACATCCACGCCGCGAGAGGTCTGGCCTCCGGCATTCATGGTCGTCTGAATGATGGAGCCGTTCTGGGAGGCGAGTGTTGAGATCTGGCGGTTGGTGAAGTTGTAGTTGAACAGCGTCAGGCTGCCGATGATCCATTGTCCTGTGCGGCGATATCCCAGTTCTTCGGAAATGGAATATTCGTTGCGGACGTCTGCACTGCCCGTCGTCGCGAGTGCACCGGAGGTTGGGTCGTAGGTGTTGTAAAGCGCCGTCTGGTCCGGTGCGCGGAAATTGGTCGTGGCGTTGAAGAAGATCTGGTTCTGCTCATCAATGCGCCAGCGGACGCCAAGACGCGGCAGGGGCTCCATGCTGTTGGACGCCACGCGATACTGGGGGCCGGGAACATTGTTCGTGCCAGCGCGGCTCATCATGACGGCCTTGAAACCGGCTTCGATGGTCAGGCGATCATGAAGGAGCGAGATGTGATCGCCCACATAAAGTGCGTTGGTCTGGGAAATGGTGTGGAAGCTGCCGCCCAGCAGTTTCTGCCCGTTCGCAAGATGGATCAGGCTGCTGCTGTTTTCCGCCCAGATATCGCCTGAGGCGCCGGTCGCGGAAACGGTTGTGAAGGGCTGCTGCTCGTTGTCGTCTCCGTAATCGTACCAGTAACCGAGCACGAAATCGTTCCAGCCGGTTTTGTAATGCAGGGTGGAATTGAAGCCAGAACGGTAGCTGCGCTGAGTGTAGTTTGCACGGACGACAGCGGTTCCATCCTGTGCATTGGGGAGTGTGAGCGTGTCACTCAGGGGTTGAGTGCCGTTATAGAGTCCGGTTTCCGTCAGTGTGGAGCCACCCGGAACGTTGCCATAGGCGAACTGTGCGTAAGGTGTGACGTCCAGCGACAGTTTGTGCGTCAGGTGCAGATGGACGGGTGCGCCTGCATAAAAAGTGCGTTCCGGGTCACGCCACAGACGCCAATAATTGACGGCATTGTCTGCGTTGGAGGCATCATAATCGCCAGCAAGATTGTTTGCGCCATGGATACCATCGGCTTTCCAGCTTTCCATCGTAACCTGCGGATAATAGCTGGTGATGGTGGTGTTGAAGGAGCCAATGAGACTGGCACGGTTGCCCTGGCCCCATTCCTTCAGGAATTTGAAATCGACATGCTGGCGTTTGTCCCGCCCCGGTCCGCGCCAGTTGTCGCTGGCGCTGTGGGAGTAAGACACAAAGCCACGAATGCCGGAATTTCCGATGTTTCCCGTTTCAAGGCGGATGAATTCGCGGTTGGTGTCGAAGGAGCCGTAGGAGACGCTGGCGAAACCCCCGGCCTTCTGTGACGGATCGAGAAAGGACAGGCTCATCAGCCCACCGGCAGCGTTCAGGACGGGACTGTCCAGATCGGCCGAACCCTGGGCAAGTGCGACCTGACTGTAGTTCTCACTGTCAGCGAACTGGCTCGGATAGCCGGAATAATAGGCGACATCGTTCAGCGGCGTGCCTTCCAGCACATAACCGATAGCATCATTGTTCAGGCCGCGAACGGTTAGGTTGGTGTTGGGTGAAAAGCCGAACGGGTCGGATGTGGCGACATTGGCTCCGGGCAGCATGGAGGCGAGCTGATAGGCCGTCGCCATTGGGGGCTGTTTGTCCATATAATCGCGGCTGACGGTGCTGATGGAGCGCACGCTGTTTTCCGGTCGGAGCAGGCCGCCGCCGGGCTGGTGCCCGGGTGCGTTGTCAGAGATGCGGTGAACGGTGATGTGCTCCGTCTTCGGGGCACTGGAGGCAGGTGGGGTGAGGGCTGTGGTGTCAGCCGCGCGCACCGTTCCAGCGCAGACGGTCAGGCCGAGCAGAACGGCGGGGACGGGACGCGGCCTGTATGAAAATCGGGTGCTCATAAACGTCGTGTCCCGCCTGCAAGACTACGATCCCGCCCATGCAGAGCGGGGACGACGAGAGACACCGAAAATCCAGTCTGTGGATCTGTCAGTAGCCACCATCCCTCCGCCAGCATGAACTGGATCAGGTTCGATGGGTCACTGCGCCGGTCTGTCCCGTAATGGAACACACCCTCAGCAGTCTCTCAGCCCTTTGACAGGGCACCCCAAGGTGAAGAAGCACTCCATCCATGGGAGGCGGGGGAATGTCAATCAGGAACGTCTTCAAAACTTCGTCGATGGCGTCTGGCCATAACGGAGATGAGAAGCTCGCTTTCGTGGAATAACCCTCGACATCCAACGGAAGATTCCTGACAGTGGGTGGATGCCCGTCTGTCCGCCCATCTGTTGTATTTCAGCCCGAAGGATCGCCTGTGATCGGTGAGACCTTCCGTTCCCTGGGGCGCCCCAATTATCGTATCTGGGCCATGGGATCCGTGTTTTCAAATATCGGAACATGGATGCAGCTTACGACCCAGGACTGGCTGGTCCTTACAGAACTGACAAACCACGATGCCATGGCTATCGGCATCGTCATGGCCCTTCAGCTCGCTCCCCCGCTTCTGCTGATCCTCTGGACCGGCCTTGTTGCCGACCGGGTTGAGAAACACAAATTCCTCCTGTTCACGCAGGCAGCACTGGGCACTCTAGCTGTTGGTCTTGGGCTACTGGTCATTACCGGCACGGTTCGGCTGTGGCAGGTGGATCTGTTTGCTTTTCTCAGCGGCTGTGTGGCGGCGTTTGACAGTCCTATCCGGCAGACATTTGTCGGCGAGCTTGTGGGAGAGAAGGATCTCCCGAATGCGGTCGGCATCAACTCCATGTCCTATAATGCCGGGCGTATGATAGGCCCGGCAGTCGCCGGATTTTGCATTGCAGAGGTTGGGTCGGGCTGGTCCTTCATGCTGAATGGTCTGTCGTTTTTCGGCGTCACGGCCTCTCTTTTGCTCATCCGCAGGGACGCTTTGTTCCGTTTTGAGCGTGCAAAGAAAAACGAGCGGAATGCTTTGACGAGTGGCCTGCGTTACGTCTGGGCGCGGGAAGACCTGCGAACCATTCTGGTGATGTTGTTTATCATCGGTGCTTTCGGGCTGAATTTTCCGATCTTTATTGCAACCATGGCAGTCAGTGTTTTTCATGTTGGTGCGCACGGTTACGGGGTTCTGAATTCTGCCATGGCGATCGGGACGCTGCTTGGCGGGTTCCTGGCGGCACGTCGGCTGCAGGCAGATTTTGATGTGCTGCTGAGAGGCTCTGTGATTTTTGGCGTGGGCTGTCTGTTTGCGGCTCTGGCACCAGGGTACTGGATCTTTGCGCTGGCGCTTATCATTACGGGAATGTCGTCCCTGACCTTCACGGCAACCAGCAACAGCTTCATGCAGCTCTCCAGCGAACCTGCGATGCGCGGGCGTGTGCTGGCGATCCGCTTTGCCGTGTTTGCCGGTGCGTCTCCATTTGGGGCGCCTGTTGTGGGGTGGGTGGCCAATTCGTTTGGGCCGAGATGGTCGCTTGGGGTCGGGGCACTTTCAGGATTTCTGGCCGCGGGCGTGGCGTTGCTTTACATCACCCGTGTTCGCCAGCAGCAGAATGAGAAGCATCTGTGAAGCGCTCGTTTTTAAAAGCCGGGCTGGTAGCGCTTTGCGTTTTGGGTCTTCTGCTGACTGCTTGGTGCGGCGTTGTCGCGTGGTGCGGTGTGCGGTCTTCTGTTCAGCCTGCCGAAATGGCTGTGATCTTTGGAACGGCTGTCACGGATCAGGGGGTGCCGAAACCGGCCTTGCGGGATCGGTTGGAAACCGGACTGGATCTCTGGAAAGAGCATCATGTGCGAACCCTGTTGGTCAGCGGTGCCGTCGAGACGGAAAACCATCAGGACGAAGCCGAGATCATGGCGCACTGGCTGGAGGCGCATGGTGTGCCGGCATCAGACATCATCGTAGATTCACAAGGCAACAACACCTGGCTCACCGCCTTGCATGTAGCGGAAGAATCTCCCGATGGCGCTGTTGTGGTCTCACAATGGTTTCACATCATGCGTGCGGAATGGGCCCTCCGCCATGCTGGCGTAAATCGGGTTTCAGGGGCGTATCCATCACAGTTTTGCATCCCGGAACTCTGGTATCTGTTCCGGGAAGCCGTGGCGCTCCCAGTTTATGCCCTGACGAAAACGCCACCTTCCAGAGATGGGGCTCAGTAAGGGACGCCAATCTGTTCAATCGCCGTGGCGAGCGACGGTGACAAAGGCATCATCGGAGCAAGGGTGGCCTGATAGGCGTGATACAGATCGCCTTTTCCCTTGTAGATATGTTCGGTGGGTTCGCCTTCAGGGCTGACTTCGTTGAACCAGCTTCCGAAATCGCGATCGATCAGGGTCGTATCGATATAGTCCCAGATCGTTCTGTACCAGTGCTCGTAATGTGGATTACCTGTGCGCTTGTACAGGTTGATGGCGGCCGTCAGGGCTTCGGCGTGTGCCCAATGCACGCGGGATCGGACATGGGGCTTGTGCTCCCAGTCGATCGTGTAAACCATGCCGGGCAGGCCATCGACATTCCAGCCGGTTTCCATGCCGGTTTCGAACAGTGCCTGCGCATCATGAAGCATCCAGCCGGGGGCTTTTTCTCCTCGGCGCAAAAGAGCGGCTTCCAGCTTCACGGTCAGATGGGACCATTCCACGAAATGTCCGGGCGTCATGCCATAGGGGCGAAGGTCGTCTGTGGGTTTGTCTTCATGATAATTTCGCAGCAGATCCCAGTCCCGACTGAAATGTTCCGGCATGGCAAAACCGTGTTGGGATGCCAGTTCATGAACAAACTTCGTGACGATCCGCAGGGCGCGATGCAGCCATTTTACATCCCCGGTGACATCTGCGAGAGCCATAAAGGCTTCGGTGGAGTGCATGTTGCTGTTGGCGCCGCGGTAGTTTTCTTCGTCTGACCAGTCGTCCGCGAAACTCTCGCGCATCACGCCTTCTTCTTCGGACCAGAAATGGGTCTCAATCTGATGGATGGCGTCCTTCAAAAGAGTATTCGCGTCTTCCACACCAATCAGCACTGCGGAGGATGCGGCCAGGGCAACGAACGCATGGAGATAGGCCTGTTTGCGATCATGAGGACGATCGGCAAAATGATTCCAGCCACCGTGTTCCTGGTCACGGAACGAGGTCAGGAGCGCATTCACGCCATGCGCAACGAGGGGCGCGCTGCCCGGAATGCCTTGAAGTTCTGCTGTCGCATAAGCGTGGACGCAACGCGCGGTAAGAGTGGCTTCCGGCTTTGCATCTTCGGGAAGATGCCCTTCCAGATCCAGTCCGGCAAAGCCGCCGTCAATGCAGCCTTCCTTGCTGAAATCCAGCAGTCTGCGTCCCTGCATTTCAAGCCATGCCCGGTGGGACGGCCGCCGGATCCAGGCGTCCCGGCTCAAAAGGCTCGGAGAAAGGCGATCGGACATAAAAACTCCACACTGCGCTTGTAGTCATCAGACAGTGTCAATGAGGACGCATCAGAGACCATCGGGTTCCGGGATGTGTAAATGCTGTGTCGCTCACGAACACGCGGGCATGTGCGGAACTGTCTTGCGTCTGGAGTTTGCTTTGCCGATACATAAGTCATGACAGAACGATCCCCGATCATTGTCGCCCCCAGCCTGCTGGCTGCCGACTTCGCCCGTCTCGGAGATGAGATTGCATCCATCTCCCGTGCGCCCTGGTTGCATCTGGATGTGATGGACG
>Ga0157363_1001183_pt1 | contig 21413 bp, 14 predicted proteins | sample AttsexASBM1_FD_111477 | JGI IMG/M metagenome (GOLD analysis project Ga0157363, IMG submission 111477) | Fungus gardens microbial communities from leaf cutter ant in Ribeirão Preto, State of São Paulo, Brazil - Atta sexdens ASBM1 | ecosystem: Host-associated > Fungi > Mycelium > Unclassified ... | reverse complement strand
TTGTGTTGTAACGTTTTTTTTTCTATGGGTTAAGCTCCAACTTCGACTTATAACCTTCGTTATAGGTATTGTTGATAATTCTTCTAGTTATTCTATGTATACACATAAGTATTAAAGTAAAATTATTTAAGAAATGATAGAGTTTAAGAGATATTTCAGCTTTTATTTTCGCATATTTTGAAATAAAAAATAAAATATCTTGTAAAACTGTAAAATTCTTAATCATTCTTACTTAATAATAGGCTGTGGTCAAAGTCTCGCTACAAATGCTTCGAAGTGTTTGATGGACTAATTAGAAGAAAGAATTTACAAATTGACCAATTAAAAAACGCTTCAAAGCGTTTGTAACATCGCGTTCACCATATCCATAATCTACGTCATATATAAATATATATATAAATATATATATAAAATATAATAATATACTGCAGAACATCTTGATTCGTTAATATCGTTATAAACACGTTCTGAATATGGATCTTTGACAACCGAAATTTGAATTTTTCCCACATCCAGCTTATAGGTATTGTCCTTACTGCTTTCGACTTTCATTTATTTTGTTTTAACCATTAAAGGATGCTCTGCATGGCTGACAGTACGCCAGTGACAAAGGATGGTGGACCTAAGAAATGTAACGTAAGTTATACATGTGATCTTACGTTTTTTAGGTTGTTAAATATGATGGCATAGAAAAATAATCAAAATTCACCTTAAAGGGAATAACATAATTCTTTTATAATAATATAATTCGGCTATAGTAATGATTTTGTTCTAATTATTTAATTACTTGTATAATTTGATAATCTTTTTTCACTGAAAATCAAAGAAATGCTAAAAAATAAAAATACTTCAAAATTGCTAAATCTAAAAATTAGAAAATATAATCAATTTTTTATTTTAAAAATCTGAAGTTTCGTCAGTGCATGCATCTGCATACACTGTGCAGTTTGTAGGGATGTTAAAACGATGATCTTCTACACCATTATAGAATTTCCATTTAGAGGCACATTAAAGTTTTAAAAGATAAATCTTAAAGTAACTTCAATATAAGTTTAGAGGTCTATTATGCACTGCTTTTCGTATTACCATATACTGTATAGTACATTACTGTATAGTACTGTATAGTAACATTTGTAAATTCATTCATTGTTATAAGAATCTGAGCGGCTCGACATAAAATATATTATTTAAATATTTATTCCCTATAGGGGAACAAAAACAATATTGAATCAAAAGATCGAGCATCAAAGTCAATGAAAAAAATCAGTTGACCATAACTACATCTAAATAATAGCCTACTACACAAATACCACTTCAACAGTAACATGAATAAGCTGCCATAACTGAAGGACTAGAAGTATATTTTTATCTATTAGTTCATAAATAAAATATTTAATTACAAGAATGAAAGTTTGCCATTTTTACATTTTTAAAACTATCTATGCATCTGAGACTTAAGATTCTTTGAAGAGATAAGAGATAAGAGATAAGAAATTGATATTATACTGGGCGTCTTAAATCTATCACACCACTTGCTGGAAAATTTCTGAAATCATTTTGAAACGAAGATCTAATACCAAAATGTCGAGGTTTAATAGTTTTTTTAATCATAAGCATTTAAAGTTAGCGAATCATATTTTCTAAATTTCGTGTGTTTAAGTATGATTAATATTTTGAGTTATATATGGAACAAAATATCAACTTCAACTAAATGCGCGAACTTTAGGCGATTATGATAAATAAATTTAAATATACTTGTATCGATTGAAGCTGGATCTTGAATATTTTAAATAATTTCATGTGAATTTATATACCACGTTTGTAATCTCTCAAATTATGCGCCGAATTAATTTTCTGGACTTAGAAACGCAATTGAACTACCAGTAGTAATATCACAAATTAAATTAATTAGCGGTTTAGTGATTTGATGCTCAATTGGCATCATTTTAAGATCTTAATTAATGTATTGGAAATTTGTAAATAAATTTATCAATAATTAGGAAACATCCAATATATATTAAATATAAATATATAAAAATTAAAAATATTAATATAAAGAATTATAGAAGATTTATTAAATAAAGAAAAAAAAATGCTTGTTATATAAGAACTAGTTTATAATTTTAAATATAAATATTAAATAATTTTTTTCTTTTATGATTTAAATCTTAATACTGATTGTTATTATTAATGACTGATGAAAACTGATTGTTATTATTATATACATTAATATTTTATTTTAATTATAAAAAAGTAATAAAAAAAAATAATAAAACATTTCTTTCTAAGTAACAGTAATAACAACACATTATTTTTCAAAATTACTAACAAATAACGAATTTACAAAAAAAAAAGGTAATAGTAACGCGTTATTTTTATAAAGTATCACTTTCAATCTTGCGAATGAATATATGTATATGTTAAAATCATTGATATTTCTTCGTTTTTTGTCATGTTTTTATTTTGGATCACATTTGTTTTCAGTTGAGTACCCTAGTAAAGCACGTAGAGCCAGAAACTATTAACGGCCGGACATTATGGATGGTGACATACGAGTCATTGGAGACCAAAACAGAAACCACAAAGATTTTCGACGCCGTGGTGCTGTGCAACGGACATTACACTGTTGGTCGTATTCCGCATATTCCAGGTATCGAAAGCTTTCGCGGTAGATGTGTTCACAGCCATCAGTACAGAGTGCCAGAGGTCTATACCGGCAAGAAGGTTTGCATACTCGGCGCGTCCTGGTCTGGCATTGATATCGCCATGGAAGTCTCGCAATATGCTGATAAAGTACGCTGGCACATAAATCCCTGCACTATTAATTATCATCTTTGACAAATTTGAAGTTATACTTTCATCTTTCTGATAATGTCCCTTCCTGATAAATATCATCAGAATCAAAGGAACTCTGACAAATCTTACGAAAATTTGAGTTAAATTTTCGGTTAGTATTCTCACATAAACCATGGCCCTTACATAAAATATATTAAAATTTTATCCAAAATTCAGTTCCCTCGAGGTTTATGCGAGATAAAGTTTATGCGAGGTCTTTTCCGAATCTTTGTTGAGATACATAATCTTCGACCATAAATCGTACGTCGTAAAGTGCTAAAAAAAACCGCCGCGTAGCAATGGCATAATAATCCTAATCATGATGTATTTACATCATGATCTTAATCATCAACGATTCGACGCAATTTTTTTATTAATCCTTTAGTTCCCTTGGTGATTTTAGGTATATCTGAGTCACAATTTGCCGGAGCAACTCAAATCGAAAATATCGAGCAATCTCGAGCAAAAACCCGGTGTCCAGTCCATCCAGGGGAACATCTTTACCTTCCGCGACAGTTCAACAGTGGAAGTGGACGATTTCATATTCTGCACTGGTAATGCATATCAGAATTCCAGTTAAACTTTCTTCATGATTCATGATAAATAGTTTCATAATTTCTTCTCAGGTTACAAATTCACGTATCCCTTTATGTCGGCTAAAGTCGAGATATGTACGGACGACGATCATGTGGAACCTGTCTACAAGCATCTAGTGCATATGGACTATACAAATCTGTTTTTCATGGGCTTGCCCGCGATGGTGATACCGTTTCCATTGTTTCATATCCAAGCACAATATATCCTCGGGGTTCTCGAAGATCGTATTAAATTACCGTCCGCACAACAGATGCGCGAAGAATATGAAATCGAGAAAAACTCTCTATTGGACAAAGGCATTCCGGTACGTGATTCACGATTAATTTATACAAATTTGCAGGAAAAGCTTGCATTTTGAGAAACGATGATAGATTGGTATCAATGACATGTACGGGGTGTCTGACATTAGGTACACATTTTTTTTTCTATCGTCAATGATCTCGGACATTATCCTATTTTAGTTCCAACCGAAATTAAAGAAACAAGTGTAAATTTTATTAAACAAGGAAATTTTTTTTCGATTATACGTATACAAGAGATCATCAATTGTCTGTCTGTGTGGTTTGGGCTTACTTTTAATCTTCTCTCCATGAACGCTCCAAATTTCAATCACATAGGTGCATCACTATTTATAGGTAAGTAGAGCGAACTAAATTGAATCAGAAAATCCTATACCATAATAATCCGAGTTCTACTGTATTCACACTTTTATTTATTCATCAATAAGTTTTTATTGCGTAAAAACAATAGTTTTTTCGAAAATATTATCGGACAAATAATTCGTCGAGAAAAAATTCCGAAATTGTTCGGAATCGGACATATGTTTATTAGACACTTTGAACTTGTTTTCATATGCTGTAGTTTTGATACTGTATGAAGGGACATCCTGTATATGTCGTTGATTGACAATAAATGATGATTCTTTCAGGGAAGATATCTTGATATAACAATCACGACCTTGGTAAACAATTTTCTTAGAATTCTTTATATAATTTTTCAGAATTTTCCATATAAATTTAAAAATTTTTCATAATTCCTATATAGTTTTACAATTTTTTAGAAAATTTCTCAACTTTTTTGTATAAATTGGAACATTTTTCAGAAATATTGAAAAAGCCTATTTTAGAATTCTTTATATCTGAGTTACAAAATATTTATAAATTTCTCATTTTATAATTTCCAAAGAAAACTTATAAAATTTGAAGAAGTTTTTGAGATATTTTTCAAAAAAATCTTTATAAATTTATAAAGAGAAAATTAAAATATTATGATATGAATTTTTTATCAGGTTAGTATCCTAGATTATCAGACAGACACAAATATAGCAAATCGTTTTACTATTTAATAATATAAAAGAATTTTCCATAAAATTAAATTCTTAAAAAATAATTGACTAAAAAAATTTGATTTTTTTTTTCAATAAAGTTTTTTCAGTAAAGTTATAATCAAGACATAACATAATTCAGAATTTTTATATCTTTAATTACACAATAATAATTTAGTGAATTACAATTACGTCTAATCTAAAATAAAAATGATTTTTATTATGTGTAATTATTACTATATACATACCAAAGAATCAATCTAATTGGCATTACGATAGCTAATCAGAACTCTTAACAATGATTGTGCTTCTCTGGTTATCTAGAACTTTATTCTAGATAAGAGATCTTGTTGAATTATAACGTTTTTCTTTGTCCCTAGCTGAGACACATTAACAAGTTAAAGGACAGACAATGGGCTTACTATGATCAACTTGCAACTGCTGCGAATGTGACAGGCTTCCTACCAGTAGTCAAGAAGGTTATGACTCACGTTTTGCAAATGCGCGAAGTAGACTTCACTATCTACAAAAATTATCAGTATCGCATCATCGATAGCGAGAATTTCAGCGTGTCTTATTGTAAACCTTGTTAGGTTCCACGCAAAGAAAAGTGAGAAAAATATTATTTTATTGCAAGATGACTGTACGTATTTAACGGATACGATAAACTGTTTATATTTTTCAATATCAACACTGTTTATGCTACAAATTTGTACATACATCGCAATTTAATACGATAAATATTTTTTCGATTAAGGGCAGTTCATTATAACAATTAGAAGGCCCTATTCCCGTTTATTTCAACCCTTCATAATCTTCTTTAAAAAGTTGAACCGTTAATAATCACAGGGTCAGAATGACCTCGGAACGTATTTAACATTAATTTTTTTTGTCTTCAAAAAACAAAAACTGTGAATATGGTAATAGGTTAAATGCGCTTTGGGATCATTTTGATTCCAGTGTGACCATGAACGATTAATAAAAATGTTTACCATGTTTCTACACGAGGCTGACTCGTTACTGACTTGTTATAATAATAAAAAATAATGAAAGATACAGAAAAGATAAATATTAGTACACAAGGTTATCGTATCCATGTTGGAAAAACCAAGTATAGCCAAGTACTGCTCATTATTTTCGTATGAACATTGCGCAGAATTTGCCGCAGATGCGGTTATATTCAAATAAATGTATATTAGATTATACATTACTAAAAAAACGAGCATTGAAACATTCGAAGTCCGATATACTTCCCATGCGATTTATTTAGTCAATTGACAATGGATTGAAGAATCAAACTGGCAAAGCATAGAGACGATATGTAATTGTCACATAATTTTGAGGGTTTTTAAAAAGAACAAAGCTATATTTTTTCGTTGCATAATCATAACAATTATTTAAAAATGTAATCTAACATATGTAAATCAAAATATTTAACATAAATACTACAACTGTAATCTTTCAGCAATTTAACAAATGTTATACGACTGGTACGTATAAAATACATATTACACATATGTAATTGAATTTATTCAACTTCCAGTCGTCACGGATACATTCAGGGAAATGCTAACAGCATTTCATCCTATCCTTGTTTTACATCTAATAAACAATATAGATGGAATGATTCAAATAGCTCTGCCTCCCCGAACACAGCCCTGCAGATTGCTCACAATCGATTCAAAATTAAATGTTATCATAATATCAATTTTTATCACTATTGTATTTACTTTAACGCTGAAAATAAAAAAATGTAATCCATTAAAGTTAGCAACACTGTTATGTAAACGTCTTTTTTACATATAAAATATATATAAAGGACGTTTATGTATTACATTAATATATTATTGATATATTTCAGATACAAATATTATATTCAAAGTTGTTGACATAGAGTCGTACTAATACATTATATTTATCATTACAAATAATATTACATGTAACATTTCTGACACTCGTGTAACATTTTAAGTTGTCTCGTTTGCGGTTTGCTGGGAGGATTTATGACTTCTGTGCATTGAAACAATTACGGTTGTCAATGTAATCAAATTACAATAATAAAAATTGCATTTGGTCAATTTGATATTGCTACAATTTCCAAGAGCTTACATCATACAGAATACAATTGAAGGATCCTATTGAAATTTACGATTTTAACTCTGGTATATTGTGTGTGTGTACACACACACACACACACACACACACACACACACACACACACACACACGCACACGCACACGCACACACATACACACACGCGCGCGCATATCCGTTAATTAGTCATTAGATATCTTCAGATATCTAATCTATTTAAAATAACAAACATCTTATGCTGTCATACTAATACAAACATATGTTAAAAACTATAATAGGATCAATCAACTTATTCTTTCTTATTTCAGACAAAATCAATATATTGGATACGCGAAGAACAAGATCAACATTAATTATTTTATCTTTTAATAAAATTTTATAGCCCCACTATAAAATATACGGAATAAATAATATAATAGTATAAGGAATAAACAAAAAAGAATTATATGTATAAATGCAAAATAAATGAAAAAAGACAAATAAATAGGTATATTTTGAAAGCACATTTTTTTACACGGGATTACATTTGAGTATGTTACATTCTATATGTTAACGTATCATTTCTTTATCTCTCGATATATAAGATACAAAAATGAAAAAAATTCCCGCTTCTTCTATTTCCATTTGGCAATAAAAAATCGAAACGTCATGCATCTTAAATTAATTAAATTATTTGAAATTGGCGACACACACACACACACACACACACACACACACACACACACACACACACACACACACACACACACACACACACACACACACACACACACACACCTCACGCTTTAATGACAAACAAAATTACAATTCGTCATGTGTTTTCATGTGATTCATTACGAAGTCGTACAAATCGTCGAGATTACGTGAGCCATTGTATTCTGAAACCTTGCGTCCATTACGATATAAGTACAAAGTTGGAAAACCATCTACCTCCTGTTCATTGCACAATTGTTTACTTACGTCGAGTGTACAATCGACTTTGATAATGTTTACATTGTCGTTGCCGAAGAACTTCTTACCTAATTCTTCCCACGTGGGAGCCAGACGTTTGCAATGTCCGCACCAGGGTGCGAAGAACTTGACGAATGAAAGACCCTTTTCAATACCTTGTTTGAAACTATCAGCTGTCAAACTCAATATAGCATTCGGGATTCCGTCAGTATTTTCAAGCTTCCGGCTTGACTCATTCTCTGCATTCTTACCCAGCATCATTGACACATAAGCTTTCAACTCTTCGTGAGTACGTTGACCAGTATATTTATCCACCTAGAAATTTATATCCCATTAAATATTCTATCAAAAGTTCTTTTATGTAAAAGAAATAGATCTATTTGCGTTACTTGCGTCACTTTTTACATCTTCATTTTTTTTCTTTTTAACATCCGAACATATATACATTTATCTCATTTTAAATGACAATTTTTGAGAATTTTAAACGAGAACAGACTTAATGTTTACTGAAATAATATAAAGAATTCCCTAAGAATTCCTGGATTTTCTATTAAAAATTCTAGGTAAAATTAAAGAATTTTTTAAGAGTTCAAAACAAAAAAGAGACTTATAGAGACCTCAGCTAAAATTATACACTGTAAACATCTTATATAAAGTAATTTCAGTTAAAAAACATAAAATAAAATTTGTACATTAATTTTTTTAATGAATATTTTCTCACAAAAAGAAATTACTACAATAGTGTACCAGTGCAATAGTGATCGAATTTACTATTTAGTGTATATTAACAGTGTAATAGTGTAGCAGTGTAGTAGTGCTCAGTAGTTTTTTTCGTGAGGGAAGAAATACAGATGACATAAGTGTAACACAGTGGATCATTACTTTGTCGTTTAATGTTAAATAAAGATGAAGTGATTACTGTATTACATTGTCTCTTGCAAAAAAGTATATAATCAAACTATAAATCAAAAAGAAACCTGAAGATGTCATTACAGGAACATCAAGTGTCAAACATTTACACAAAAGCTTATTACAATACCAACTTTCTTTATACAAAAAAATAAATTAAAAGAGGTTAAAATACACTATTATCCTAACATATAATACTGAAAATTTATGTTTATTTATTTACATTATATAATGTAAACTACAAGATTCCACTATCAGCAATGTATCATGAGGAGCAAAAATGAGTTCCTTTTCCAGTGTAACTAGATGGAGTGTTCCTATAACATTTAATACATTTATATGTATATGGCTTCTTAACTTCGACTTAATAACGCTGATGTTATAATTCCTACTTAAGTAAATCGTGTTTACACGGTCAGACTTATTTTATTTCCGAGCTGAAAGAATGAAATAATGTGAAAAATCAGTTTATGTCATTTTATGTGTGGCGGTCCTAAGCCTCTTCACTAAACGATTTTGAGTTATTATATCGATGTAATAATTTCGTTGTAAAATATAGTGTTTACACGACATCTAACGTCAATAATTTATAACATCGACATTATGAAACTGGCCAATCACAGTCATTCCATTCTTCGAAGGAGAATGGCTATGTTGGCCAGTTTTGTAACTTCAATGTTATAAATCGAGCCGTGTAAATGTAACTATTGGATAGTAGCTGCAATGATAATCCACAGATAACGAACTCATCTAAACCTAATTAAGGGATCCTCAAGTAGATTCCTTCAGAAAGTTTCTTATACTACCTACAAGGCTAAGAAAGATGGTCATGGGATATCGGATCCCAAAACCCTGATGATGGATACAAAAAAATAGTCTCGAAAAAAGGAGATTTAAACACGATGTTTTCTCGAAGGATTTATACATTATTCATTTTCGAGTCATATCAAACAAACAAATGAGGAGCAAGTAATTTCTTTTTATTAGTATCTCAAAAAAGATCAGTTCCTATAATATAAAGTTTAGCTAAATATACAAATATTTGAGAGATACTTGGAAGGTCACCTTTAGTTGAAAAACTAGTGAACAATGCTTTGTCTAACATAATACTGTAAGTAATAGATAACTTTTGTCTCCAAGTTCAAAATCAGTAGGAAAGCGATAATCAGAGAATTCGGAAAACATGCCTCTTGAAGAACTGAAGGAAACAATTGAGATAGAGAAAGCTAATCTTATAATCACGAATCTGTTCATACTTAAATATCAAAATATCGAAACAGGAAAACCGGCCAAATCGAAGACTCTTGAGCAGTCTGCAAGATAAAAGGCGAGATATCATTATCATCGAAAAAACGATCAATCTAGTTAAATTGTAGTTACTGTTCGGCTCTGCTTCAAATGTGACTATATAGAGATTAATGAGTTCTATGAGAAACTAGAAGCTTGCCTGAATTGCGCGGATGCTCACCACTCTTCGAAAAAGACGCAATGCCAACAGCCAAAGATTAAAGACATGTATTAACTGTGGAAGCCCACATAATACATAAAAGTTGCTCTGCATAGGAAGCACGTGAAAATCACGAAAGTCATAAGGTCAAATAAAAATATTTCAAATTAATTCAAATACATACCCAGCCCTGCTCATTCATTTTTAAAGATTTAATATATGTAAAATGCATGCGCATATGGCTAGCCATTGCATGCACACGTGACTACAGTACATGCACACTGCATAATTCGCACATGCATATTGATATGATTAGATTTTATAATCTCAGTAATAACAAACTGTTATTAATAATATCTTGCTTCGAGATATAGCGAGATTTTTTCCTTGTTAAATCTTTACTTTTACATAAAAATGTATCGATTGAATGTATTTTGATAAACATTTAAAGTAAACGAGATATTTTCTACATTTGTCTTCTCTCAATTGCAGCCACATTTATAGAATAGTATAAAAATTGGTCATTACAATTATTAATATTAATGAATTTCTATTTTATATCATCTTCTATTATCCTGATTTTTTTTTAATAAAAACTCGCGAGAATATATGTAAATATATGTCAAGAGAATATATGTAAATATATGTAAATACATCCGCTTTCTAATTAAATTAGGTATCAAATCAATTCTCAGTTGCAATCATGTCTATTGTATTTAACATGTACTTTTAACATGATGCAATTAGAAAGGTACCCATTGCGCATAATAGCGGAGGATCTCCAATCAGAAATTAAGCTCATTTTCAGCGTTATTTTCAGAGTTATGTGAATTTTTGCAAACTCAAAACTTGATTGGCTGACAGATCTCCCTACTTTCAACTCATCCGGAATAGGTCATCTTTCTAATTCCTTCATGTGCTTTTAGTTTATTATCATATACTATACGTGTTGCTTTCAATTAATTATAAGTCATAGCATTCAATAAAGCTATTATTATTAATAATAATAATATTATTATTATTATTATTATTATTATTATTATTATTACCGATTGTTGACATTTTACATTATCAGGAAAAAAAACAAATGTTTTCAGAAAAAGACAGAATATAAAAATAAAATTTCAAGGATTTCCTTGAATATTGATTTTCATAAAAATTTCGTGATTTTCATTTTAAAAAATTTCAAAATTTCAGGTTTTCCAGATTTTTTTCAGATAGTAAGCACTACCTTGTAAATAACTATTCTTTGTGGGAAAAAAAATCGATAATTCAATCAATACCTTTTTTCCATCTTCAATCCACAGTAGCGTAGGATATCCCTTAATGTCAAACTGGCCGCAGATACTACGATGCTGTGTACAATCTATCTTAGAAATACTGACTACGTCGTCGTTGCGAAGACTGTTGGCTAATTCATCCCAAGTTGGAGCTAATTTCTGGCAATGTCCACACCAGGGTGCGTAAAACTTAACAAAATGATGTCCAGAAGATACGTGTTTTTCAAACGTATCTTCCGTTAATTCTAGTAATCCATTCACTGCTTCCGGAGGAGACGGCATGACATCTTCAACCTGGAACATATAAACTGTGACTAACAATTCAATACAATAGCACGAAATTGTATAAAATAGTATAAAATATACACACCATTGAACTACCTAGCTGATCATTAATAAAAGAAGTCAATGTAGGTAAATCACGAGTACCTCGGAACTTGATGCCTTTAGTTTCTCCAGTCTTGTAAAATTTCAATCTATGTCAAAAGATCATCATAACGTTATATGTAATTGCAATACATTTCAAGATAATTTACAAATAAATCTGTATAACACTACACGCATAGAGATATTATCAGATAATTATGGCACGCATAAATTAAAAATCAATTTTCAAAAAATCTGTTTCGGACAAAAGTTAAGTTAGATGGCAAAAATGTATTACGTAGGATAACCAGTAACATCTTGCTCGCTGCACAAAATGCTCTCGGTTGTGCAATCCACCTTGGCGATTTTTATATTACTGTCCTCCTCATTCGAGATCTCTGCCAACTGCTCCCACGTGGGACTAAGTCTTTGACAATGCCCACACCTTATACAGAATATTCCCAATTAGATTTCATCATTCAATTAACATAAAAAATAATATTTGTGCTACATAAGTTTTATTTCTAAGAAAAATAGATTTATTTTTTAATTGAAATAAAAAATAGCATGAAACATATTTGTTTTATTGAATTGATTAATTACAATGGATATGTAAAGTTAACATTCCAACTTTAGATCTCTGATTAGAGTTGTAGCTTCCATTTTGGGTTAAATAGCCTTGTAGATCAAAAACTTGAAGTCTTTTAACGTATTAGAGTAAGATAAATTTCAAAGTTAGAAATTGGTTGAAAACAAATTTTTTTTCGATATATTTTACCAAATCTAAAAATTTGAAAAAATATCGAATATATTGGATAAGAAAGAAAGTTTCTTTATATTTTTATGCAAAAGTTTTTCATTTGCTGCGAAATTTTCGTTACAATTATATAATAATTCGTTACAATTATATAATAATTCGCTAGAGCAAAGTTTCAGTTTTAAGAACCTGTTTTTTTAATTGTGGTATGATTTTTATCGGAATTATGAGAAATCACAGTCAGAATGCTCCTTTACTTAACTCGCGAATAACTCAAGAACAAAAAAACGTAGAAATATTTTTTTTAATAATTTTGTAGGGAAAGCTTCAAGCTTTCACGATAGGTACTCAAAAATTTTTCGTAAATTTTTTTTTGGGACATGAAAAACCTCCAAAGTGAAAACAAAATTTTTTATCAGCTCGTAGTTTTTTATATGTAAAAATGATCAAACTCACAGAAACTCAAAAAATATAGTAACCTTTCGAAAATAGAGATTTCAAGCTTTAAAACCTCTTAAATTTTAATTTCATTCATTTTTAACGAAGATATTGTACAATTTTGAACTAAAAAAAAAAAAAGGTTGAACTTTCTCCTCAACCCAATAATATATGATAAGCTACTGAATTATTTTAGAAATGGTCCTTCAGATCAAATAAAAAATACGATTTTTAAATTCTTGAGTTTTTTAAAAACAGAATTTTGAAATCACGAATAACAAAAAAATTCTTACTCTAATCTTTTTGATATTCTATATTCATATCCATACTCTATATCTTTTTTTTTCTTTTTTTTAAATTTTTGTAAATATCCGTTGAGATGAAAAAGAGAAAAAGATACTAATGAAAAATCACATTTTTTTGATATCTCGAAATGGATATCTTTTGTGGAATGAAACTTCATATAAAATATTCTTTCATTTGGGTTTGTCTTGCTTCCTGTGGCAATCAATTACATGCAGGGTCTGAAATCCCCTTTGTTGCTGCACATTTTACATTTAATTACATGTAATACAAATTTTTTGTATTACATGTAAAATATTAAAATTTTAATAACATATTAAATAACATTAAAATCAGAAAAATGGAAGTAAGGAATCATATCACATACAAAATTATATAAGCTACAAAACCATATTACATAATCATAACATAAGGCTCTTAGACCAATGAGCATGTTATGTAAATCATATGGCATCTTTATGTTAGATGCTTATTGCAGCTAATATAACATAATTTTGTGTATAATGGCCTTAATTCGTTAGAGAGCGTTTATATTGACCGTAACCATATGCCGTAATCTTGTAAAAATTGACTAATCATCCTAGAGTATTCCCCCTCTTATCATCGAATGACAGGGGAATACTTGTAATTAGTCAATATTTACAGATTATAGCATACAGCATAAGGTTATAGCCAATATAAATGCTCCCTTATTTGTAGCGAAATTAGAGTTATTTTTTTTTGATAATTTTACTGATAACTGCATTATCTTTTTTTCGGTAATTCTAACGGTAACATAGTTACATTATTTTTTATAATAGTAATGAATTTTACAGTTACTTTACGATTGAACATGGTTTGATTGGACACAAGCCATTTACAGCGCTTGAGATTAGAAAGCCTCTAGGCATCCGTCCACTGTGATTGGTGATCAACGATTTTAAAAAAGTAACGAAAAGTTACTTTTAAAAATCGATAATTAGTAACTGTAACTTGTTACCTTTTAACAAGTTACTATTACTACTAATTGTCGATTTTTAAAAGTAATTTTTTGTTACTTTTTTTAAATCGATGATCACCAATCACAGCGGACGAGTGCCTAGGGGCTTTTTAATTCACAAACTTGGTGTGAGAAATAAAGTAAGAAATTAACCAATCACAATCAAGTATTCTTCTCACATTCGACTGTGATTGGTCAATTTTTTAACTTTACTTTTTATACCAAATTTACTCCGCATATTATCGATCAGGACTAAAAATCTAACCAATCAATCAATTGATCTCCTTCCATTTGATTGATTGATTAATTGTTAGAGCTTATAACTTGCTACTACCATTATAGACAGCCCTCAATTTTTCGTTTGTACAATTTTATTGCTAGAAACTTTTTTTGCTAGATTTCATGCAAAAATACGTCGAATGGACCTACTTTTTATCAATGTCAGACGTGAGATAGTTCAACTCAACAATTACCAAAGCAAGTATAAATTGCACACTGTCTTTTAATTATAAAATAAATCAATTCTTTAAGAAACAATTTATAGCATGACTATATAATCAGAATACATGTATTTCTTTACCATGGCGCATAGAACATGACGAAGTGATTTTTCTTGCCAACTTCGATGGAAAAGTTATCGTGGGTATACCGAAGAGTATGTGCATCTTCGTCATGGCCATGACTAGTTTGACTTAGTACAAACAGAAGAAGCAGGATCCACCGCTTAGACACGCAATCAATCATCACGAGCGACAGCATCGTTCGCGAAACGAGAAATTATTCAACCCTGTTTAGATGATATCCCGTAGGGAAGAACAAGAAAGCACAACGATCTTCAAGATTTTTCAACGACGAAAACCTGTGACTTTTCCTGCCGGGACTCAAAAAATCGTCAATTGTGACAGCACCATACCAAGTGTGATCTTGAAAAAAGGTCCGCGATTCACAATCACAACTGCTCATAACATTTTGCTGGAGATAGACGGTATCTTGCCGTCGTATCACGTATCAGAGATTATGGAAGAGAGAATTCTTGCAGGACTGAGGCCGTTCGGGTCTGCTCGACTCCGAATTGCCTCCGAATCACTCCGTCTATCTCAACTTTCTCGCGCGAACAGATACACATTCCGCCCAATTCCGCCTACCAATCGTTGAAAAATCAGTGATGATAACCGCGACAACTGAAATCACTGGCTGTTCTTTCACTATGACGAGTCGCGAGGATGCGATTTCGCGATGAGCGATACTATATCGATATCCTCGATATCGAAAAATTCATACTTATTATCATCAGAGAGAAATCTGAGAATGGATATCACTGCCTTTTCCACAATAGGGTAGTATCCATGTTTTTGTGGTTCTCTTCCATACTATTACGTGCATAAGACAAGGACGAATAATTAACTTTGAATGTGTATCTTTGTCTAACTCGCGTAATAGTATGGAAAAGAACCATGAAAATATCGACATTATTCTAATGCTGATTCACACTGGATCTGACATGCGTTGTACGACGTTCTACAACTAATCAGAAAACAGAATTTTATTTCGTAATCGATCCAGTTTCCATCGAGAATTTAAACCTGATCAGAAGGTCGATTGTGTATCTTCAATGAAGTAAAAATTACAAAATTGAGCAAATTCACTAAAGTATTTATAATTTAATTGGTCAATATATAGTAATCTTTGCTCACTTTTGTAATTTTCATCTCCTTTCAAAATTCACAATCGACTCCCAGAATGTAAGAACTACAGTCGATTTCCCTGTCGTTCGACTATAACAGGGGAATGTAGTTGGTTAATTTTTACATTCTGATCCGGTTTAAACCCTCGATAGAAATTAAGTCGATGAAAATCCTGTTTTCTGATTGATTGCAGAGCATATGACGTACGTCGGATCCAAAGACCGGATTCACACCTTGATGGAAAAACAGAAGCCAATCAGAACTCATGGAAAGACAGAGGCAGACAAGCGAAATGTATCGCCTATTACTGCGAGTTCTGATTGGTTTACACTTTTCCGTCAAGGTGTAAACCCGGCCTAAGAGATTTGATCACGAAAAAAGTCGAGATGATCACTTTCAGGTTTCTCTCTACTCATGTATCATTAGCGACCTCTCTATTGCCAACTTGGTTAGGACTAGATAAAAGTTACTAAACTTCTAGGAAAAATTTATACTTGGTCTGTTCGTGTATTTTTTGCATTTAGCATCTTCGCCTTTTCTCCTTTCAACACACTCAAATATATATCTATCTCATTTTAAATTCAAAAATTTGAGAGGGATTTCGGACAATGCGAACAAACTTATTGTTTATGCGTGCTCTACGAGGAGCCATACACCGAAATACCGGATTTAATGGACCATTTTATCAATCTTTTAGTGAATCGGAAATCAAAATAGGGGCCTTTAAAAAGAAAAAAAAGTTTCAAAAGAAGAGCAGAGAAGAATATTTAATTACTTGTAGCATAGGTTATGTATAACCTGTATAACACTTGTTATCGCAGCGTTTTAGAAGTTAATTTAGGTAAGGTAATTCTTTAGTTTAGTAATTTTTCAGAATAGCCTTTAATTTTGATAAAATGAGCCTAATTTCATCAAAATCAGAGGTGAGGTAGCTATTCTGAAGAATTACCTTAATTTTTTTTCATTACTGTTCATTACATTTGACGTTGCCCCGGATTCGACGATTTACTGGTGTGCGGAATAGTGAACGATTATGAAGTTTCATTGCTATATCGAGATCCACGATAGAATATTATCTGTCTGCTCGCAGAGAAGATCACAGTCGATCTTGGTATTCACTAAGAAATCGGTCGAAGATGACGTGTATCTGTATCTACAAACACGACAGAACAAGCAAGGCACCAAGTATCAGGTAGCTAACAGTAATACTAGTATCTAATTGTCTGTTTTTCTAACAAACTCATTCTACAATTGCATAATCATAGTCATAGGTTGCTATAGTTGTAAGTATTGATCAGAGTAGAAAATTTTTATATTCGATTATAATAGATCAACTCTTATAACTATGCATTTATAAAATGAACTTTATAAGTCATTTATGATAGGAGTAATAGTTGCGTTCAATGGAAAAAATTAATCAGTGAACACTCGATCATTCTTTAATACATAAGAATTCAATACATAAAAAAAATCAATCAATTAAAGTTCTTCATTTTCTTTCTTTCCATAAAATAAAAGACTAATTAATTGATTCTCTTATACTTTATAAATTATGCATTATACAAAGATCTGTATTCCAGGGTTTAATCTCGTTTAATTTTACATTTGAGTAAGCATAGTTGTAAATGGTTATAAAATGTAATTATAAAAATTGATCAGTCGAATATTCTCCTCATATTTAACTATAACTGGTCAATTCTCATGCCTGTTCTGTAATAGCCATAAGCATAATCATGATTGTAAGAATTGATCAATCAGTCAAATATTCTCCTCCTATTCGACATGATTGATTCAATTCTTACATTTACAATCATAACTGTGCTTACGGCTATTGTAGAATAGATTTTAAGCTAAAAACATAAATAAGACATAAGCAGTGAAACGTTTCAGACAATCACAATAGAGAATCTAAGGTTTATTACCTTATGTACTCTATTGGTCATTCGTTTATTACTCAAGTCTTATCACCTTAGTTTTTCTATGTGCTTCTGGCTTTAAGGGATCTATACATACTTTCTATAATCTGTAAAAGATGTACCATAAGAATTAGCCAATTACATTAAAAAATCATCACAAATTTTGAGCTCTGATTGGCTAATTCTTACGATATGTCTAACGGTTAAAAAGTGTGTAGCCTTTACTTTCATTGTAGATTTTTTTAGACTTTAATATCGTTTTAATAATTTTCATACTTTCAGCAGAATCTAAATTCCATATTTCATTTTATTTTTGAAAAATATAAAATAATCATTTTTCTTTTTATTTTTAGATTGTTAATAATATAAAACAAGTATTCACGAAGTTTATCGCCGATGGCAAAGTTACAATAAGATTGACGCAACCTTGTCACGATCTGATAATTCAGAGTGATTCAATTCAATTGAAAAGCTTTCTTTGTATATTGAATCAAATAATAAATAGACATTCTCAGCATGAGGGTCTCGTAAATCAGTATACAGTTATGCCTAATGTGTTTTTCAACTCGAATCAATTCTCCATGGGAAAAGTCAAAGTTGTAGTAAAGAAAAAGTCTGAGTATCCAACCTTACAGGGTTTCCCAAGAACTACAGAGCAATTAATTTTAAGTGGACTGAGCAGAAAGTCATTTGATCGACAAATTTTGCGTTTGCAAAGTCTAAGAATTCTGGATTTGTCGGACAATAACATTTCCTATTTGCCAAAGGAGCTAGGCACCTTACCTCATCTTCAACAACTTTTACTGTCGCAAAATAATCTTGGAAAATCACCTAAATCGAAGTGGACATGGCTAGAGCAAACTGCCATTAAGCATAATTTGCATTTCTTAGATATAAGTAGTAATTTAGTAAGTATCCAATTAAATTTAAAAATTATATTAATAAAGCAGATTCTGTTGTCTATAAATTTATTATTATAATTTTTTATTATTCACAGTTAACTGAATTGCCAACACAGATTAAAAATCTAAATGCCTTGGTACATCTAAAGATTAGCCAAAATGCATTGACACATCTACCACATAATATTAAAACTTTACGAAATCTGAGAGTTTTGGATGTAGCAAGAAACCGTTTGTCGTATTTACCAGTGACCATCACATATCTGCGATTACAGCTTTTAGATGTTACAGAGAATTCGTTTATGGAATCCTACGACATTAAAAATGATGTTTGTGGAAATGATAGTGCAATGACAGTAAAGATGACAAGTCTTGTTGAATGGTCAGCTAAAAGCATTCTAAAGTCTAGGTTCTTGTTTTCTTTTTTTTTTATTTATATCGTATAATTAAACACTTGAAATATGTGATGAATGGATCAAGATAATTTTTATATCTTATATAGGATAACGTATGATGCAAGTATAATACCATATACATTGGTGGATTATTTGGATGAAGCAAAATGCTGCTACCTATGTAAAACTGCTTGTTTTGATTGTTACGTAAAGAAGCTCATATATGTACCTCTACCATGTTCCGAGATAAAAAAGTCGATGCATACAGCTTTTATATTTGAAGCTTATTTCTGTTCGTTACTCTGTGCTAACAATATCCTCTGTAAGTCAAAATAAAACACGTCTAATTTTCTCTGTTTTAAAACATGATATACAAAATATGTGTATTTCAATTTATATTTTTTATTTAATTATTTTGAATTTATATTTATTGTTTGTATTTACTACTGAGATAAATTGATATAAACATTATTGATCAATACTCTAATATAAATAGAATGATATAATTGTATATTTAATCATCTTTGTGTATATCTTTTTATATGTCATTGTATCTTGAATTATTAATTTTATTAATTGTATAAATTTATTAATTGTATACAATAAATTTTGCATTTATAAATATGACAATTTATTTTTAAAGCTCTGAGTAATAATTTGTGTAACATTATTTTTCAAAATGAAAATATAAGATAATAATTCATATTTATAGTGAAATTATAACAATAGTCTATTCTGAAAGACAGATGTATAAAATATTTTGTAAAATCATGAAAAAAAAATAAATTTTATTATTCAACAAGAAAGGACTTTTTTTAAATACAAAATCATGAATAATGATTTCTCTTATGCAGGATTTACAATAGGAATGCGTTCAGGGAAACACTAATAAACATGACTTCACCAAGGATCACACAAAAAAAACTTAAAACAATAAGACATAAACTATAGGATATAGGAATGTTCATACGAGAGTAGAATTCCTCTAATAAGAGTTCCATCATATTCAGAAAACGAAAGTGATAAGTAAAACAGTAAAATAGCTTGTTATAACTTGTTTTTTCACTTTGACTGATATTCGTGCATGACACGCAAAAAACTTAGCAGTAAGACACTATCATAAGACACTATCTTAAGTTCATAAGTTAGCCTTCTGCTATGGCCCATAGTCGATTTTTATATTTGAGGCTGTCAACCAGTCTAAAGATATCATAAGCCAATCAGAAGAATTAACATATATTAACATCTTAAGACATTTCTCAAGACGATTTTGAAATAAGAACGGACTATGAATATCGCTCTTTATCTCATACTCATGTTCCCTATTAATGACGGATGCGCACATGAGTGCAAGATAGGTGTTTTAATTCTTACTACAGAAACTCTACACGAGAAAAGCTAAGGACTTAATTGAAAGAAAGAGAGAAATAATCGTGGAGTAGTTCTCTCCTTTTCTAATAGTGAATTAATTGATGGCATAGACTTAAGCTCAATGTCAGCCCTTACAGCTACAAACCTATAGTGACGCTTACTACTGAAATAGCTTCATGTGATATCAGAAAATAACATTTTGATATTAGAATCAAAGATAATTATTGTTTTGGTGTTCGCTCTTTTTTTCTATTTACTTAACCGTACATATTCTAAGAGTCTTCATATAAAAATTCTGAGAAATTTTCTAAAGTTATAAAATTATATAGAATTTTAAACAATTCTGAAATTTACATAAAAATTTTGAAAATTATATGAAAAATTTTAAGAAAAATTTTCGTCAGAATTATAACATTTTTCTCAGAATTTTTCATATAATTTTTCAGAATTTTTATATAAATTTCAGAATTTCTGTATAATACATTCTATTTTTATATTATTCATCAGGAGACACGATAGTGCCTCGGCGCTAAGCCAAGCGCAACGACACTATTATGATTCCTTTACGCGAGATCACGAGTTATACAGCTTATAACTTACAATTTATTCTTACATTCAAATTAAATCAGTGTACTAATGGCTTTATACATTGCGCTCTAGTATGTCCAATCAAATTCGCCGTAAAATACGTTTTACATATTCTCTAAGAACACGTAATATTCTTTTTAAAATACACAGTTTAAAATTTATTTTTTATTCTTCTTTTTACTCACTTTGGCTATATTCCAAATTTACTGCCAGTATTGAAAATGTTACAGTTTATGTTACATGCATTATAGATTTTTAGTATAGGCAGTCAATTTT
>Ga0157363_1001182_pt1 | contig 21423 bp, 7 predicted proteins | sample AttsexASBM1_FD_111477 | JGI IMG/M metagenome (GOLD analysis project Ga0157363, IMG submission 111477) | Fungus gardens microbial communities from leaf cutter ant in Ribeirão Preto, State of São Paulo, Brazil - Atta sexdens ASBM1 | ecosystem: Host-associated > Fungi > Mycelium > Unclassified ... | reverse complement strand
GTGTGTGTGTGTGTGTGTGTGCGTGCGTGCGTGCGTGCGTGCGTGCGTGCGTGCGTGCGTGCGTGCGTGCGTGCGTGCGTGCGTGCGTGCGTGCGTGCGTGCGTGTGCGCGCGCGCGCTCATTTTGGCTCCATACATCTGAATAACAATGTTCAAATGATCATAACTCTGCGAAAAAAAAAATCGTAGAAATCTCGGTCAATCCACGTTGGTCTCATCTTGAAAAGTCCTTTCAAATGAGCCTTTATCACTTGACTCCACATGTCATTTAAGATTTTTAGGCCCCTTTTTCCCCCCTTCCTTCGGGAATATTAAAGTGAGTGTTTTTGAGGTTTATATAATGATAGATTTTATAATATTCCATTGTACCCCTGTAAATTTCAATCCTTTGACAAGTAGTTTTTACAAGAGAACAGGTTGAAGTTATACGAGTAAACGCAAAAATTATTTATCGGACGCAATTTTGTTAAAGGAAAAAGTTGTTTGCTTTAGCATTAAGTATCACGTTTTGTATTTCGCGGGCGCGAATTTTGAAACACTCTGTATATTGTAGATATAATGTAAATTGTAAAAAAAGCAATGTAATATTGAACAAAGTAATGTTTGCAATGCTTTTTGCAGCATCAAATAAAAAAAAATCTTCGTTTACAGGCTCCTTCCCTTAAGATGTGGAAAAAAATATTTTTTTGTTCTCATCTCCTTTTTTCCTGGGTTTTTTCTTAGATTTTTCCTTCCTCTACAGCACTATTTTATGTTTCCGGAGATTTACGAGAAAAGTTATATATGTTCGGTAGAAATCTAAGAAGTATCCAGAAATTTAAAAACATGGTTTTTACATATAAAATTTCAATTATATTTAAGCTATAGTCAAATTTTTTTAATGTTTGGCCGTAACATTAAAAATTTGTTTTTTAATGTTAAAAACGTACATTTGTACGTTCATATTGAATCCATTTTAATTTTTTAAATTTCAATTTATAATGAGCAACCTCTCAAAAATTTATATACTAATAGCGTTTTCGATTCGAGCGGATTGATTTGCATTGATTGGTTTAGATGATATATTCTACTATTCGATGTTCTATCAATAAGAGAGTACAATCTCATTAATCTAACTCGGATTGGTCCACCTCGCTTTGGTCGAATATGCTATAAAATTTAACATTGCTTAAAATTAACAATTTAATATTAATAATTTAATATAAAATAATTTAATATTAAATGCTAAAATTTAACAAAACATGTTTTAAAAAAATGTATGACACAAAGGTTATAAAAAAGAATTGATTTGGCGATTCATTTAAGACACTCTGTATATACACTCGTCAACAAAATTATCGTAGCTTAGGTAAAATATCAAAATAAACATAAAAATGATCGCATTAAAATTTTTTTTTTTTTTTCCATTTCAAAGGTGTCTGTACTTTACGAAGCTTTCAAGGGATTTTGAATCTATCCTTACCTGGCATCTTTTCAAAAATAAGGATATTTTTTTTTTAAATTTGACGCACTCTACAGGATGAAGTAAATTTGTTTCATAAATGTTATGATAATCATCGTAAAGTATGGATTTTTCTCTTATAAATAAAAAAAAATTAAGCACGCGCAAAATCGGATCACCAACCTCCCCGTAGTGCACATTGGGTAATGCTAATGCTGGCGGTAATTGAATAAAATGCATAGGTAAATGATTCACTGTATCTCCTCGAAAAAAAAAACGTATAAAACTCATGTTTTTTTAATTTGAAAGAGAAAAGTCCATACTTTACGATGATTATCATGACATTTATAAACAAATTTTATTTCATCCGTAGAATGCATCAAATATCAACTATGTAAATTTCTTAAAAAAAAAACACATTCTTATTTTTGAAAAGATTCCAAGTAGGAGTAAGGATAGATTCAAAATTCATTGAATGAAAACTTCGTAAAATACGGACTTTATCGTTGAAAATAAAAAAAAGCTTTTAAATGTGATCATTTTTCATGGAGTTTATTTGAATTTATGCGAAATTTTGATATAAATTTACCTATGCGATAATTTTGTTGACGAGTATGTGTGTGTTCGTGCGTGCGTGCATATACTTTCTGAATTTGATTTTGGATTCTAATTTCTTTTTGACTTAAAACATGTGGAACAATAGGAAATTCTTTTTACAGAAACAGCGCAATTCCTTCTTCTAATGTAGTACAATTGGCACCCACCCAGCGTTATGAAGTGTACTATAATATGAATCATTCCAAGCGTGGTCTAGCTCTTATCTTCAATCATGAATTTTTCACTGTCTCACATCTTAAACCTCGTTGTGGTACAAATGTTGATTGTGAAAATTTAAAAGCCACCCTGAAAGATCTTGGTTTCGAAGTAAACGACTATCACAATTTGACTCAAAAGGATATAGTCAAACAATTAGAAAGAGGTAAGCTGCATTTTGAAAAACATGTACATATTCATCATTCTTTTAAAAAACTTATTGTATTTAAGAAATATTTATATATTTATATTGATTATAAATATTTATATTTAAGAAATATTTATATTTTTAAAAATGTGGAGAAACCCTATTGAAAAATTTCTTATATTATTTTATAATATTTTTAAGAATTTGTCATTTTAAAGGGCCTAGTCGAATAAACATATGAAAAATACCTTCAAATCTAATTTTGAGTACGACGCATTATTAAGCTCGATAAAAGATTATTTTACATCAAATTTCAACCTGCTAAACTTATCCTAGTAATAATGATGAAAAACGTCAATTTTTTAGTTTTCTATCGTATGAATTAAAAAATTCAAAAATATTTGACACATTTTTTTGTTATATTTAACAAAATTTTTTTTAGATTTTTGACGAAAAATTTGAATTAAAAAAATGAAAAAAATTGTTAATGCATGTTTTTTGTTGAAAATATTTGAATACTATCAAAAATATTTCTGAATACTTCAAAAAATTATGGCGAATTAATCATTCCATGATGAATGAAATATGTACTCAGATTTTTTGAAGACGTGAAGCAAAAATTAAAAATTAGTTTTTTATCACTTTTTATTTGTATTTTCCCCCCAGAAATGTATTTAATATATTATTATATTTATACATACATTATTATAATTATTCGATTTTGCTTCTTTATATAATTGTTGATATTTCATCTGTTAATTTTTCAAAGTCTTAAATTGGCTGAGTATGTATTAAATCAGTGATTATCTACTTCGGAATGACCGCTTTCTATAAGGCGATATGCTTAAAATGGTCAATTTCAGAATAATAGTATAAGAAAACTGTACGCTCAATATTGCTCAAATTATGAGATTATTTGTATACAGTATTTTTATCTATTGAATCAGTGCAAAAATTCGTGCCCAATTTATTATTCACAGTTTAAACAACTGCAATTTTGTTAAAAATAAATGAAATTTAAATTTAAAAAAGGATTTTAAAGGGTTTTTAAGGGTTTGGAATCTCTATTTTCGAATTTACTATATTTTTTGAATTTAATGAGTTTGTAATTTTTGTGTGAGTTTTGTAATTTCTACATATAAAAAACTACGAATAAATGAAAAATTTTCTTTGTAGATCTGTAGCATGCCCAAAAAAAATTTGAGAAAATTTTCAACTTTATAAAAGCTTGAAGCTTTCTCTACAAAATCATTTTTTTTTATATGTTTCTACGATTTTTTGTTACTGAGTTGTTGCAAATTAAATAAAACGAATATTTTGACTTATAACTTTATCAAAACTATCACAATTAAAAAAAATAGATTCTTAAATTCTCTCATCAGATAGAGTAAGATTTAGATTTTATTTTATTTTTTACAAAAATAGCAGCTGTTTGAAGTTTGAATAATAAATCGAGAACTTTTGCACTGATCCAATATTATCATATAAAAATCATATAAAAAAATTAAGTTTCTAAATTAAGTTTCTAAATTAGTTTTCGACTAACAGGCGAATCTCCTTAATTCAAATTTTTTATCAAAAATCTAAAAAAATTTTTTTTTAATATATTATGCTGAAAAGTGTATCAAATTTTTTTAGATTTTTTAATTGACACGATAGGAAAATAAAAATAAAAAATTGAAATTGATTACATTTTTGAGGTTTCTATGGTTTTCTATATAAAGATTATGTGTTTCGCGGGTTTTTTCCATGTCCAAATCCATATTCATTTTACTCAATATCAGACTCCTCCTCGCCCTGATGAAGTGGACTGTAAGGATTCATGTTGGCATTTCAAGAATGAATCTGGACACGGAAAAAATCCGCGAAACATATAATCTTCAAATTGAAATTGATTTTTTACCATTATTACTACATAGATAAGTTTAGCAGGTTGAAATTTGATATAAAATTTTTTATCGAGATTAACAATGTAATATACTCAAAATTGGATTTGGTTTGGAGACATATTTCATATGATTATTCAGCTAAACCGTTTATAAAGATTTCTTTAAAAATATCTTAATCTTTGGAGGACCGAAAGCCCCTTTAGGGAATTTGAATCATTTTATATAATTTTTTTGGGATTTGTAGTGTTTGCAGCTCGACAACCGTACTGTGCATGATATTTTATGTAAAGAAATTTATTTTATTGCGTGGATATAATTTACTGCACCAAAAAAATGTTTTTACATATGTTATTTGTGAGATTTTTACTCTACAATGATATTAACAATTATTCCAACAATATCTAATGTAAATTTAGTAAAAAAAATAAAAAATAAAGTAAAAATGTCATTTTTTTCCGAACTGGAGATCCCTTTAGGGATTCGACAATTCCTAAAATATGGCCACCTTTTTCGTCATTTAACCCCATGACATTGACAAAAAAGTTCTAGTCCTTAAAATAAAAAAAATGGATCTAAAACATGCCGGTCCTCAGAAGGTTAAACTTTTCAAATTTTAAAAGTTTTCTTTAAAATTTATAGAATATAAAATCTTAGAAATTTTTAAAAATTCACGTATGTATATATATATATGAAGAATTCTAAAAAAAAGATGTAAATTTTCTCAGCACCTCCAAAAAATGTTCCAATTCCTATGTAAAAAAATCTGAGAATTATAACAAAAAAATCAAAGTTAATAATAATATAAGTATAGCGCGGATAGAAAAACGCAAGTTTGATGTAAAAATGATAATTATGTGCAAAAAGAACCTTTTTGAATTTTGATATTTTTCAGTTGCAATGTGATAACAATCTTTGTTACTACTCAGATAGAAATAATCAATCGGGAAAGATCGAAAAATATATAATTTATCTATTTTTTAAATTGTTTTTCCAGTGTAGCTTCTAGTGATTTATTTATTACGTGCGTTCGACTTTCCATGCGAAACGAGTCTATCCCATCTCCTCTGTCCGACTCTTTCTAAGCAGGGGGATGTAATCTCGCTTCGCGTGAAGTGATGCTTTTCTAGGCTGGGAGAGGGGAGATAGAGTAGACCTCGTTTCGTGTGGAAGTTCGCGCGCTCCCCTAGGCAGAGGGGAGATAGAGTAAATCTCATTTCACATGGAATCGTACGCCTCTAGGCAGGGAGGAGGGAGTCCAGGACCTCTATTCTTAAAAAGAAATTTATACGAAAATTTAGAGAAATATTACAGTATATGTTACATGCTATAGTTGCTTTCTAGTTTTTCGTATACGTTTTATTTTCAAGAATAAAGATTCAGGTCTGGATTACAGTTTTTACCGTTCTTAGACAGTGAAATATTTGCCGTCCCCATTGAACAACCAATGTAGTTGGAAGAATAAAAAAAAGGCTTCTATTTATTTTCGCGCTCGAAATGTGCTGATAAAAAAACATAGAACAAGAGAGTGAACTGAGAAAAGTCAGCCAGCTTTTTTCGTGCAATGTTTACACCAATTCATTTTTGCGAAAGAAAGAATATAGAAAGTAGGTTACTTCACCTATTTTACGAAACTATCGATAAAATCGAGTGTCAAAAAGGGATGTGATGCCTATCTAGCTTAAGAATTATCAGGATTGTCTTTTATTAGCATGAATTGCACATCCATTGTGCGCTGGCGTTGGTAAGTGTTGCATCATCGATGATATTATTACTTCTATTTTCATCTCATATACAGTTTTTTTTTACTCAACGTGCTTGTTGGAGTAAATAGAACCTGTGGTAAAAGTAGTGAAGCGAACAAACTTCTAATAATTGATGGAAAATTTTTCAATCATTCGTGTCTGAAAAAAATGATTATCTTTTAGAATTTCTTTTCAAAAAATGCTGTTCCTTAAATTTGCTCCTAGGCATAGTTTAGATTAGCCACTAGTGCTAATATAGCACTGGGATAGTCCTTGCTATATTGGAAATAAATGATTAAAAAAATAGATTATATTTTTCGACCTTCGCCGATTAATTATCGCTATCTAAGTCATAAAAGATTGTTATCAAAGATTGTTATCAACATTAGCAGCCTAGAGTGAGTACAAAGAGAGTGACGCCAATTAGCTGGAAGTCGCCATTTCGGGTCCTACATCCGGGGATATCTATATGACGCAATTTCTCATTTTAACTTTTTCTTTCTTTAACGTTGTCTTCTTTCACCACTTTTTTTATACACATTCTTGTAGCTGAAAAATGTTGAAAAAGATCTTATTGTGCATAATTACCGTAAAAATTTTTATTATTTTACAAAAAAGATGATATTATCGATATATCAAATTGTATGTTTCGGCTCGCTTCGGAGTTTTTTCAATAATAAAATTACAGAGATTTTGAAGATAAACAAATGACAAACGGGCAATTGGAAATTGGCATAGTGTACATGTTTCGGCTAACGTTCTAGCCTTCTTCAGTAAGCAAGTAGAAACTCTTACGATAAAACTATGCAGATTTATTACAAGAAGAGAAGTTTATAAGGTCGTAATCATTATGTGGCAATCAATTCTCCGTTAGAAAGTCAATCTCACCAATTACCGAACTGGATGGTAAAATGATTGAAATTTTTTCAGTTATAATAAATTAACCTTAGTATAGTATTGTTATTTTGGTTATCTTCTTGCTAACACTAGAGTTTGTGAAACCCTGCAACTTTGTTCGCTTCTGGACTAAATACGTATTTTTTAATTCAAAACGTGTGAAATTTATATCTCGAAGTTAGACAAAGATAAATATGAAGTCAGACACAGATAAATATGATGAAATAAATATTTAATTTTCAATTAATTATAATGCTTCAAAGAAATTTTATTGAAAAAATTTGCAAAAAATGACTACTTTGGATTAAAAAATTCTCAAATTTTTAAATTTAATATTCAAGCAAAAACTCGTAGGATTTTTTTAATTGATTCTTTGGACTAACAAAAAAAAATATAATTATTTGAATTATCGAAAATCGACATTTTTGAAGAATCTATATATTTTAAATTTACAATTAATAAATAAAATTTTATTATTTGAACAATATAAAAGAGTAATAATATAAATAGATAAAGGATTGTATATGTATAAATATTATTATAGTATGTATAATTAAGTTTATTAGGATTTAGTTTAGAGAATGATGCAACACTCGCTCTAAAGCAATAAATCCCTGGCCGAACGATATCCGAAGATTGACAGAAATTATAAAATTTCTACTATTTATTATATTGAAATATGATTCTACATTTTCGTGTATTTACTTTTATATTATTCGAAACTCAGTAAACATATAGTTAATAAAAAATAAAGGAATATCCAGAACATCGAAAACTTACAAGCTAATCACATGTGGATCCCAAGTACTCTCTTTGAATTTTCGTGCATTTTCACATCAAGAATGCAAAAAATAAAACCCTTGTAGGGTTATCATATTTATGGACAGTTAAAGTTTTTTTTTCCAGCCTCAAGCCGAGTCTTCAAATTATATTATGAAAAAGTTAAAGCAATGTAAAAAAATCATATAAGGTACGTTAAATTCATGAATACTAGAGTTAAATAGGTTTAGTGAGAAAAATTTTTTTTTTTAAACGGAAGACTCATCATCTCAACATAATCATGAACATAATTTGCGTGAATTTTTATCAAGATTTTGATATATATGAGACATAGTCAGTCAGTGAATTATAAAATATAAATACAAAAAAGAATATAAAAACCGCATTCTATATTTTTATCAAACTACTAGAATTCCGATATTGAGGAACTATCTGTTCAGTCTGAAAGTTAAATTCAACTGGCAAGTATAATTGATTTCTTCACTAAAGTTACGAGAATAAATTATTGTAAACAATAACTGACGAGTTATAGTATGTAAGTTATAGTATGTGTAAGCTATATTTTTGTCAGCAAGTTATATTTCTCTATTAAAAATTATTGAGGAGAGGTACAATAAGTTTGATCAAAAAATTCAGTGTCCATTTGTCAATTAATATTCTTTTGTTTTTTGATGTATATTTTCTCTGATATTATCTTTTATTATAGATGCGCTCAATATCTAAAATGTTTACTTCTTCCTAATTAAAATCGTGACCATGCTGTAATCTATGTTCGATTACATCTACCGAAAGTGTAGATGTGTTTCTGCGGATATGATTCTTGTATCTATGTTTCGAGATTCTGATTTTTAATTGTCTGCATGTCTGTTCAACATAAGTTGCATTACAGATATTACAAGAAATTTTGTAGACATTCTTTTTAGACGACCTGGGAAGAGGATCCTTATGGGCTTGATTATCCTCTGAAAGTTGTTGATACTAAAAAAAGAAAGATTGGAGCCTAAATCTTTAGTAATGGTTTTAAATTTATCAGAAATATTATTGATGTATGGTAAACCATAGTTTTCTAGCAACAGTTTCTGATGAAGAATTATTGTCTTTAATGATAGAAATTTTTTTTGTTGATAATTAAGCTTTTAATTCTATTATTAATTGTGTCAAAAATAAACTTCAGTGAATAATCGTTATCCAAAGAATATTAATGATGAATTCCAAATTTTTTTGATAGAACATCGGATGTGAAATGAGGAAAGCTCTATCTACTAAGCCCATAATTGTACCTCTCTTTTAATTTAAAGGGTGCTGAGACAAGAAATTGAGATATCTCCCTGAGAAAGTAGGTTTTTGATACCAATCGAAAATAAGTTTTTCGAATTGATGATGGCAGTACCTAAAAAAGTTAATTTTATTATTGCCTATTTCTAACGTGAATTGTAGGTTTTGGGTGATAAGAGTTGAATCATTCTAGTACGGTCTAAGTCGTCAGCGATATCGCCATAACTATGTTATCAACATATCTGTAATAAAACGATATCTCAAAGTCAAATGTTTTCAGCACTCTCCTTTCCAAATCTTGTATGACTAAATCAACCGGGAACATGGGAGAAAGTTATCGGTGTGCCAAATTTTTGCGACCAATCAAATTTAAAAAAAGTTGAATTTAAGATAAGCCTTCAGGAATTTATTTTCAGGTATGTTAATTTGATTCGAGATAAAGCTCGATCACAAAGAAATGCTCTCTACAACTAGATCGGTAGGTACATTAATAAAAAGGGAAATCACATGCAAAGAAATTAAACAAAAATTGTTTCTTTAATTTGTTAACTAAGTCAAAGCTATTGTTGATGCGAGACTGTTGGAATGCTATTATATAAAATTAGAAATTTTAGAATCATAATTTTATCTCTAAATAGTCTTCTCTATAGCTTTTTAATTTTTCTATACGGAGAACTATATAATAGCATTTCAACAGCCTCAAACCACATCAACAACAATTTTGTCTTACAATGAATAATTCTGAGAGCAGGATAATGTATATGTTTTCAACTTGTGTTTTTACTTTTCCGAGTCATACTATGAGTTTTCAGATGATACAATGTGAAAAAAATATATAATTATATTTATAATTGATCGTGATATTTATAAATGATTGTAATTGTAATTATATTTATTATAATTATTATATATAATAATTATTGTAATATTTACGTAATAATTATTATAATAATTATTGTATATATATATATATATTGTATATATATTGTATATATAATTACTCATTATAACTATTTAATTTATATACACTACCATCGAAAAATTTCCGGATATGGAACTTAAAATTGTTGACTATGTCTTATATATTATATATCAACATCTTAACAAAAATTCACGTGAATTCTATCCATGGTTATATCATTGTAGGATATGATAACCTTCCGTTTTTAAAAAAAAATTTTCTCACCGAATCTATTTAATTTATTATAACTGAAAGATTTCAGTCATTTTATCATCCAGCTTGGTAACTAGAGATTGGATCTCTAATGGAGGATTGTTTGTCGCACAATGATTACGACCTTATAAATTTCTCTTCTTGTAATAAATCTGCATGGTTCTATCGTAAGAGTTGCTATTTGCTGAAGAAGGCTAGAAACATCCATACGTGTTTGAAACCTATTCTATTTCTATTTGATTATGTAAGAAAAGTCTCTTTTTAAAGCTGAATTACGTACAGTTTACTGTGCCAATTCCCAATGTTCATTTGTCATTTGTTTATATTTTTGAATTTGTTATCTCGGGAATTTTTATATAGTTTTTATCTTTATTTTGAAGATAGTTCAGCAATCTATCAAATTAAAGTTATTCACAGATTAACAAAAATGAGATAGCATCTAATAAAATTATATAATAAGAACGAAAATATATCGAAGATTTTTGCATATAATTATTAATTTTATAAATTTGCAAGTTGATATATTGAATTTTTGTCAGCAACATGTTAAACCATTAATATCTGATATGTATATATCATTGTGTTGATAATCAAGATAAAGTTCATATTTTCATCATGTCTCCCTTAATATCCTATGAGTTTGTATAAACATTTTTCCATATCTACAATCGTTTCTGAGATGTAGAGCGTGAGTCAGATTTTATGAACACCCTGTATGAATACCGCATTTACATCAAATGGAACACAACTAGTCAGTCAGTGGTTACGAATCACAGAATTAATTGTAATTATGATTTCGATTATGAGAGTGTCCAAATTTTGGATATCGAACGATTTTTAAATAAGTATTTGATTTCTGAGATTGATTTCAGACATATTCAGAAGAGTGGACTTCATTTAATTCCGATGTGTACATTAAAGCTATCGTACATACATTGATGTAAAAGTATAGGTTTAATATAAATATAAAAATGAATTAAATGAATATTAAACTATGAAATCCTCAATACATTTTATTATGCTGTTAAGTAAAATCTGTTTTATAATTCGAAATACATATAATTCGAATAATAAATATAATTTGAATACTTGCATCTTATTTTACGTAATAATTAAATCAATATAACGGCTTTATATGCATTAATGCGTATTACCAAATTCACTATAATTTACAATAAAATTTGTTTTATATATGACTACATTATAAATTAATTTTATGGATTGATTTTTATTTAATTTTGAATATTCTTAATTTTACTATGTGATCTACGTTTCAGTTCAAATACATATTTGATCGATTCAAAGCGATAACAAATAGATATATATTAGACTGATAGTTTAACATGATACCGATAAAAATTTGTTCACATTAATTTGCAAATGTATAATATTAATAAAACCTTATCTAATTTCATCATGAATTTTATCGGATTAAAAATAATTTCATTTTTGTCAATCTGTGAGTAACTTCATTTTGTTACACTACTTTTCGAAATGTCTGTAATTTCATTGCTGAAGAAAAGCCCAAAGTGATTCGAAACAATTTGTAATATTGATGACCATTCTTGTAAAGTAATAGAAATTTTTATATCATAACTCGCGCCTTTCTATTTGCGCTGTACTCTCATTAGTCTTTCTTTATTTGTTGTAGAAGAAATCCAACTATGGTTTCTTCCTAAACCTTATAGTTTCATAACTTTTCAGATATTTTCTCAGATAAATTAAAATGTAACAATTATACAGTCTAAAATTTTAATACAATAAACAATAAATTTTAATACAATAGTAGAAGAAACCATAGTTGGATTTCTTCCACCATGGTTTATTGTTTTTATTTAAAATTTTAAACTGTATAATTGTTATATTTTAATTTATCTGAGAAAATTTCTGAAAAGTTATGAAACCGTAAGAAAAATAAATTCTGAAATTACATAAAAATCTCTAAAAATTATATGCAGGATTTTAAGAAAAATGTTCACTGTTTGGGAATCATCAAATATTGTTTTATAAAAATATCATATAATAAAAATATGTAACGAGCATTATTGTTTTCACAGTTGCGGAAATGGATCATTCTGAGCACGATTGCTTAGTGATAGCTGTATTAAGTCACGGCGAACTTGGATTGCTTTATGCTCATGATGGTGCATACAAAGCGGATTCTCTATGGCATTATTTTACTGCCGATAAATGTCAGAGTCTTGCTGGTAAACCTAAGTTATTCTTTATTCAAGCTTGCCAGGGTGATAAGCTAGACCCGGGCATTACTCTTAAAGAGCGTACCGAAACGGATGGATATCCATCCTCGATATTTCGCATTCCTACTCAAGCGGACTTCCTCATTGCCTACTCAACCATCCCAGGTATTATATATATTATCTGAATATTAAATCATTATGGAAAACTAAAATTCTATGAAAGGCAAATTGCCCAACTTAAATATTCAAAATTGATTTTTGAATATTTAAAATTTTTTTGAAAATTATTAGGTTATTATTCCTGGAGGAATACCAGCCGTGGATCCTGGTTTATGCAGGCATTGTGCGTAGAATTACGCGATAACGGTACTCGTTATGATTTATTGACTATGCTGACATTTGTATGCCAACGCGTTGCCGTGGATTTTGAGTCCAACACGCCCGACAACATGACTATGCATCAGCAGAAACAAATTCCATGCATCACCACTATGCTGACGCGTTTAGTAAAATTTACACCTCCAAAGAATGGAGTTGTATAGCCTGTAGGGTAATGAAAATTACATCGCATTTATATATCTATTTACGGTATTCAAGTCATATCGTTTGTTGCAAAGCTGTAAATGGTGCAAGTATCAATTTTATTCATGTACCACAGATTGCTAATATGATTGTCGCATATTACATGCTAGACATAGAATCATGTTTTATACGTATATATTTAATATATCATTTTTAAATGATTTTATATAAACTATTCTTCGTGTCCCACTGAAAGAATTTATCTGGATTATCCCAATATTGCTGCAAAATCTCTGCAATATTGCTGCAGCTTTTGTGCAATTTTGTGCTGTAGGGGATTACAATAATATAAAATAATTATTTTTCTTAACAGCGATAGATTTTTATAAAAGTATATTTTCCTTTTGCTCACATTATTGTTCCTCCTGTCTTTATCAGGAAAAAATATCATTATTGCCAATCTCTTTTTTTCATATTTTTTAATTTTCATTTATTATTATATTCCTACATGACAAAAAAGCATTTTATTGTGTTGTGATAAAAATAGCATTTCAACTTTTTTTTTAACATGTAGCATAATAATTCACATTCAAAGTATTAAAATATAAAATATCTGAACTGAATATCATTTAAAAAGAAACTTCAGAAACTATCTTGTTTTGTAACATTCTCATTTCATACAATTAAAAGGTGTGATCCACTTAATGCTGAAAATACCATTCAGCTTCATTGACCAATCAGAAGAAAGAATTTTACGATTTTTTTTTTATCAAAAAATACTTCAAAGCATTTACAGCATGAAGATCACATTCACGACGTTATATAAGTACAAATACAAGAGTTATCGACTGCAAAAGAATATACAGCCATGTGCAAAAGTATTAGCCACTTGCGATTTTCTCGCATTTTACGAAAAGTTAAATATTTCGACGAAAAAAAATCTCAGACAGGTTTTCGATAACGCATTTTAAAGCATAAAAATAGGGCTTTAAATCTGCGTTTGAATCTTTTGTCTACTATTTGTTCCGAAGTTATATAAAATTGAAAAATGATTTTGCAATATTTTTGTCTTACTTTAAAGCAGTTCAATGAAACATCAGCAAACAAAATTTTAAAAAATCTTAGGGAGGTTTTCGATTACGCTTCTTACATCTGTGCTTGAATCTTTTATCTACGATATTTTGTTCTTAAGTAAAATAAAAGTAAAACAAAAATATTGCAAAAATATCAATATATTTTCAATTTTATGTAATACTTAACAAAATATCGTAAACAAAAAATTTAAACACAGATGTAAGAAGCATAGTCGAAAATCTTCCTAAGATTTTTTTTTCGCCGAGATATTTAACTTTTCGTAAAATGAGAAAATCGTAAGTGCCTAATACTTTTACACATGGCTGTATGTCATATACAATATTCTTAAACATATTTTTTGTTAGGTAATGACCGTTGCTCCCAATGTAAATTTAACTTTAATCTCGATTGAATTTATTTTTTTCCAGTTTTATGAATTAGGAAAAAAAGACAGAGAGAAATTAAACTGAGATTAAAATTAATCTCTACGTTGGTAGAAATGGATATAGTTCATATATAAATATAAAATATATATAAAAAAAGATTAATAGTTATTTCATATGTCGTATTGCAGTAGTTACACACATACAAACAGAATATTTTTTAATTATATATTGTATATCATATATAATGTAATGATATGACTCTCCTAATTATTAATGTGTATAACACACATATATATTTTATACTAAATCAGTGAAAACAATACATATATATTGTATACATATATATTCTTTACAATAATCCCCGGTGAAAAAAATTCTCATCATATTTTCAAGAACTTTTTATATTTTAAATTTAAGAAGATTTCTGAAAAATACTTTGAGCTTTTTCAGATTTTATCAATTTTCTTCAGAAATTAAAAATGAGAAATCTTAAAATATCTCAAAATTCACATGTGTAAAAAATTCTAGTAAAGAATAGGTAACTTTGGGAACTTTTTTTAACAAAAATGGAAGTAATGGAAAGTTTGTTTGACTCTTTTATAATAAAATTCTTTAGGAATAAAATTGTATATTCATTTTTTTAAATAAAATTATGATATTGGAACTGTTTCACTGATTGCTCATTTATCAAATCGGCGTTACAAAAATCTCTGTTGGAATTGAAACAAAAACCAAAAATGTTTATTTTCTACATAGTATTTACTAAAGAAGTACGTATATACATATATACGAATATTTCGAAATATCTATTTTTATAAAAATGGCAAACATTTGAAAAGAAAGTCTTCAGTCACAAAACTTTTTTTGCATACAAATTTATAATGGCCTACTTTTTAAAATATTTATTTATGTTTTAGGAACTCTATCAAGAAAATCGATACTAAATGCGAAAAAATTCATTAAAATAATTAAAAATTGAGCGGAAAAAGGTGGATCTCTAAGAGACCTATTATGGGTGCGTTCCACTTAATGTTCGTAACGCTTGCAAGTATCATTTCATCAAGTAATGCAATAGTGTCCCGATATCAAATGCATAAAAATATTAGGGTTGCCACAGACCTGGAAAACTTAGAAATCAGGGAAATTAAAATTGGTCATGGAAACCGGGAAAAATCAGGGAAAAATGTAAAAACGTCTGGAATTTCAAAATTTGTTCATAATTTTCTTAAACTGTTTCTATTTCAAATAATTGTCATCATTTTTTTAATATATCTGACGTTTATAGTTCAAAATTTGCGCACTTTAAACTTTGAATTATTTTAACAAAATAATTCAAATTTATATTTTATTTAGTATTTTTATTTGATCCCTCTTTTTTCGTCGCATTCTTTTTTTCTAAACTAATTTAAAGCTAATTTATTTTTTGCTGGCTTGAATTTGCACCCAAAATTTTACTACTAAGCTTTTTTTGTGTTTTTAATAACATAATTTTCTTACAATCTTGAATCTAAATGTTATAATTTACATACTTTATATCATCATCAGTCATATTTCTATATTACGTTTTCAAAAATTTGCAAAAAAACAGTGAAATTCTTAAAAACTTTTTTAAAAAAAGAAAAGGTATACATTAAGTGCATAAAAAAATATCTAATATTATTTTTCATAAAAAACGAATAAATGCCATTAGTATATTTTTTAAAAGATTTTTAGGATCCTTGTCTTCAAATATTAAACAAGGACGAGGTGCACGCGAGCGTTGCGAACGTTTAGTGGAACCAAACGCAAAGTGTTCCTACTCATAAAAAAATGTGAAATTTTCTAAAAAAAAATAAATAAATTACATAAACAATTCTAAGAAAAATTTTCACCAGGGACAGCCTGACATACGAAACAATATTCATGATTTTACTATGTGCGTTATAACTATAATCTGCCTGAAATAAAGTAGTTGTAATTTATTATGAACTGCAACTGCAATGAATATTCGAATGTTACAAAAATGTTAAAAAAATAAAATAAGTCACATTGTAATTATATTGTTAAGATCTTATCTTATCTGCAAATACTGAGATCATTGAATGTGCGTTGCGTCGGTAATTTAATAAGCGTATGGTATTAGGTAAAGATTTAAGAGAAACGGATCAATTAATGTTATGACTGAGATTGTTATTCATAAGAAAAACGGTAACGAAATTTTCGAAAAGTGATACAAGTCTTTCATAGTAAGAGTAATAAAATTTGTATGCCTTATACACAATCGCTTGATAACTATGTTAAATTATATAAGACTACTAGCGTACGCATGACACGATGACGTGTGTGTATATATATATATATATATATATATATATATATATATATATGTATAATGGTAGTTTCTGCGAATCATTTTCTCATTTATTGTTCCTCATAATAAGATATATGCAGTTTATCATAAAAATTTTGCAATGTGAACATCTTATCTATGACGTTACAAAACGATTGCTCAAAGATATAAGATGTCAAAATGTAAAATTGCACAATGTGTTGCATTGTGTTGTGATAAGTGTGTGCTAAATAAATTACGTATGTCACATAAATTTGTTTGGAAATTACAGTTTTCAAAACAATGTTACTGGAGTATTCAAGCAATTTTGCAACATCTTTATATACGTAGCATTAATGGTATTTTATGTGCTTGTATCGTATATATTTGTAACATCTTTCTATACACGAACTTGTATACAAATTTACACAATAAATTGACAAAATATAACTTATCAATGTTGTAAAATGCTGTAGTAATAATAAGCATATTATTGCATATATATATTTGCATATTAAACTATAATATCACAAATTAAATTAAATTGACAAGCAATAATTAATAATTTAATGCTCAATCAGATAATGGATACGGTCCATTTGGCGCTACAAATGCTTCGAAATTTTTGATTGATCAATCAGAAGAAAGAATTTTACTAATTGATCAATCAAAAAATACTTCAAAGCATTTGCAGTATCAATGGACCGTAGCCTATAAATACAAAAAAAACCAATTCGACGTACAATTCGAATGACTATAAATATATATATGCATGCATATATATATGCATTATATATATATATATATATATATTTATATGTATAATTCATATTGAATTTTATATATATATATATATATATATATATATATATATACTATATATAATTATTATTTATGTAGTAATCATCCTAGTAATCATCACACTCATATTGAATCATGACAAAAACGAGAAGTGACACGTTAATTTTTATTTAAGTGTCATTTATAAATAAATAATTTAGATAAAACAAAATGATGAGATTGCTTTAAAACATTTGTGAAAATGGGCGAAAACTATGCTTATCCCCCTGACAATCAATAAATAATCGTAAAAAGTAAAAGGCACATTAAGTGTCTTTTATTCAATGCGTAGCTTATTTTCACTTACACGTGCCTTTTATCGATTATTATTTTTTACGATTATTTACTGACTCTCAAAGGAGATAAGCATAGTTTTCATTTTTACAAATGTTTTAAAGCAATCTCATTATTTTATTTTATCCAAATTATCTTTATTTAGAAATGGCATGTAATAAAAATAATATTTCTCGCTTCTAACGTCATAATTCAATATGGCTGTGATGACTACTTAAAAACCTTCAGCTTCAACCGTTATAGACATTTAATTTCTAGTTTGTCGAAGTCCTGAGAATTTCCGAACTTTCGACGCATTTCTGTTCAAAGTTCTATGCAGGAGTAAAATTGAAGAATTTCGAGAGCATACAAGACACATAAGAGTTAAATGACGAAATATTTTAAAACATAAACTCATACGAAAAATATGTAAAATATATGCATATATGCATGAAGAAGGCTCGCTCAATCGTAAGACCGAAACATGTAAGATACACTATCGTCAGAAAGTTTAGGACCAATGTGATATAATCTTAAAATATATAATTTATGCTAAATTATAAAACAAGTATACGTTAAATAATAATTGTTTTTTTATTTAATTATTATATCTTCAGAATCATAATGCTGTGAAAAATAAAATTGGACTTACATATATTTTAAATATTAAGAATATAAAATTAAGTCTTTAAAACGTTTAGTCTTAAACTTTCTGACGGTAGGGTATATATTTTTTAATCAGTTATAGAATATTATATTTTTTATACATACTTTTCGTCTGAGTTTATGTTTTAAAATATTTCGTTACATTTGACTTTTATATACCTTGTATACTCTCGATTTTCTTCAATTTTACCTCTGCATGGAATTTTGAATTAAGTATCTTGTATTTTAAATTAAGAATCCTTTGTTCTTGTAAAATCTTATTGAAGAACTTTTTGATACAATATTGAAATAAATTGAATTTTAAATAACGCAAACTATATATTGTAATTTAGTAAAAGATAGATGTTGAGTATGTACAGTATAGCTGCACGGGAATGCTAAATGATAAAAATAACTTATGAAAAAATATGATTTATTATAACGCACGCGAGGCTCTTGGTCAATTCGCCATTACATTCACACATATGCGCGCGTCTCCTTCGCATCAATCGTGGCGCAGCAGCGCTTTCAGGGCAATTCAAATTAAATCTATCTGACCTACTGTGATCTGGCTCTACGTCCCATACAATTGCCCAAACTCAATAAAAAATTGAAGATTTGATCTCGACTATGCTGGAAAATCCTCCCTACAGTTCGCACTTATCGCTTTGAGATTATCATTTTTTTGGACTACTAAAAGAAACACTTGGAAGATAGAGATTTGATAAGGATGTTGCTCGAAGCGTCCTTGCGTGAATGGCTGATGTCACAATTATCTTCATTTTACAATAGCGGGATTAAAAACCTATCTATCCATTAAGAAAGATATGTTCTAAATCCGGAGATTATGTAAAGAAATAACTTTGTATGTTTGTATTTTTATGATGCTTCAATAAATTAAAAAAAAATAATTCCGGTTTATATTTGATTCACTTTCATATTCATAAGCTTCTATTCTGAGCATCATAGTCTACTCTAATTTTTTCACTCTCTAATTTTCTTTATAAAAACTCGCGAGATGTATGTAATAAGCGAATGTATGTAAATATATACGCGGTATAAATCATACTTCTTGCTAATCGATTATCAACATTTTTCATTAAAGAAAAATGATTAAAGAAACTGTTTTCAGAAAAAAAATAAAATTTAAATTTAAAAAAATTCTAAAATTGTCAGTCGGTCGAACATAACAAACGTGTACAATAAAGATTTAAAGTCAATGTAATAACCATATAAAATACAATATAATATTATATTATAACTTATTTACTTTATTATAATCGATTTTATCCTCTGCTTACGGACATATTATTAATTATTTTGTATTATACAATTTTATCATTTCGACACATTTTCATTAATTTATTTTATTTATTATATTGTATTTTATGGTTACTACACTGATTGACTTTAAGACTCTTTGTACACGTCCATTACGTTCGACTGACTGATAATTGTCTACGATCACTTAACCAGATTCTCCACACGGTCTTCCAACCGTGGATAGCTTTAATTATTCTGGAAACAGCTTACGAAAAAAAATTCTATGTTAAGAAGTCACAACTGTAATTAAAAAATTGTTTGGAATTTCTGAAGAGGGCTCAATCAAGCAACCGAAACATATCAAGTTTTCGAATTTAAATAAATAGATTTGAATATCAAACTCAATATCATGTAATTATTATAGATATAAAATAATTTTACGCAATAAGTTCTGCGGTTGACTCTTTAATACTCTGTAAACTTATTTCACTGTAATTAAAATTCTAAAATTTCCTGAGTACCGATAAAAATTTATGAAAATGTTTAATTTTTAATGATAATTATAGAAGATATTTCCTAAGAATTCCAGGTTTTTCCAAGAAATAAACAAACACTGTAGTTGGATAATCCATTTATATTACATGTATATTATAAATTTCCAAAATACAATAATATTAATATTTATAAAACTAAAATTACTTTCCCGTTTTCTCCAAGTTTGAAAATTGAAATTTAATGGTATAAATCATTTTCGTATAAAAGATACAACTTTCAAACGTGTAAGAGTAGACAACGTTAGTTTAAAACTAGCAATGTTTAAAATATTATTTATTTATCTAAAAACTATAATGGTTTTCTCCTTAATATAACTCATATTTTTACAGCCTTTTACAGTTTTTCATTCATATATATGTGTGTGTATGTGTGTACGTGTGTGTGCGTATGCGCGCGTGTATATGTGTGTGTAGCTTCTTTAACTTATAGCGTTTTCTCTTGGTTGTACTATCGCCCACCAATGCAATACTCAGATAGGTACCGTGTTTGGATGGTGGTAAGCTCATTCGGTGTATTGTGTTTTTGTGATTACGGTGTAGTGCAAATTTTATGTATGAAATGGGATTTTGCTGTACCATTTCAAAAGGATGATGTAAAGTCAGACATTTAAAATTTAAAAATGGAAGCCAACCGGGAGCAGGATTTTAGCGCAATAATGAAGTAGTGTACACTATGATGTGCAATACTACAGTGCAGTGTAGCAAGGCTATAGTATCCTAAGGAAAAACGCTATTAGTAAGTACAAAATTTACAGATGCTACTATTGAAGCACCTGACCAGGAATGTTAATTATTGTTACATCATTTGATAATCGTTGTGATCTTTCTGGCGCTGTATACGGACGGATTAGTTTTGTATTTGCATAACTTTCATTATGATCGATACTTAAATTCAACGGATCTAATATTGTAGTCATACTTATAGTTTGTGTACTTTTTTCTCCAGCAAGAATTTCTACACTGGGTGTAAGATTTCGTGAAAGACTTTCGTATTCAGTAGTTGATTGTTCAACTGGAAGAGGGGCAGTCTTATTTCTTCGTGCAAAAACTTTTATAATGCTTCTTCCTTCATTGATACCTACAAATATTTCATATTAATTTGGAATGTTAAATATTTTATTCATGTGTGTGTGCGTGCGTGTGCGTGTGTGTGTGTGTGTGTGTGTGTGTGTGTGTGTGTGTGTGTGTGTGTGTGTGTGTGG
>Ga0157363_1001181_pt1 | contig 21431 bp, 9 predicted proteins | sample AttsexASBM1_FD_111477 | JGI IMG/M metagenome (GOLD analysis project Ga0157363, IMG submission 111477) | Fungus gardens microbial communities from leaf cutter ant in Ribeirão Preto, State of São Paulo, Brazil - Atta sexdens ASBM1 | ecosystem: Host-associated > Fungi > Mycelium > Unclassified ... | reverse complement strand
CTGAAAAGGAGCTTGCAGAACAGCTTGGCGTTACGCAGCAAGCCATTTCCGTACGATTACATACGAATAAAGATTGAATTTTACAAAAAAAGCTCAGAACTTTTTTGTACACCTAATACAAAATTAATTATATTAATTATTATAAAAACGGCTGTTAAATTAAAAGATTGTATTACATAAATATTGTAAAAAATTATATTTTTATATTATTATATTATTATATTATTATATTATTATTTATATTATATTATATATATTTTTATATTACTAGATATTGTAACAATTAAATAATTACAGTTTTGGAATACAGTTTTGGATATTACAAGCATATTACTGACATTTTGCAGACATTGTTAATTTATATTTCTGTAATATCTCTGCAATATTGTAACATTGCAGCAAATTGCTTCAATCTTCTGCTGTATGGGGTAATAATTATTCACATTAAGGAATATCGCGCCTAATGATCTTGACATATGTCAAGGTTATGATCCTGAGTAATTTTCAACAGGTTTTAGATGGCGGTCGTCCTTTGTTAAAAAGTTATTAACAAAAAAGTTTAACAAATGATGTCTCTTTTCTACTACTGTGAAACAGAAATTTTTTTGTTTTAAAATATAATTTATGACTTTCCACGCACAAAGCGACTCTTACTCCATATCCTTCCCTATCAAAGGCCGATTGTGAAATTTTTCACAATCAGATAGGGGTTGGTTAGGCTCCTGAAACACGGGAGGGGGATGAAAGTCGCTTCGCGTGAAAGTTATGCGTTCCTGAAGCAGAGGGGGAGATAGGACAAAAGTTGCTTCGCGTGAAAAGTCATAAAATTTTAAAGCAGAAAATTCCTGTTTCGTATAGTAAAAAGAGACCAAACTTTTTTTGTTAATAACTTTTTCATGAACAGTGACAGCCATAAAACCTATTGAAGGTCACTTAGACTTACAACATATATGTCAATCATCAGCGTGTCCCTTAATGTAAATAATTATTATACAAATTAGACTTTAAGTCTAAATATCCCAGAAACTATAAGAAACCGCCACATAGTTGTTAAGGCAAAGTTATCAGAATCATGACTTTGACATATGTCAAGGTCAAGGTTATCGATGTCCCTTAAAGTGCATAATTATCAATTATATGTAGCTCATGAGAAAAATTTATTGAATCAACGAAAAGTTCTGATAGATTTAACAAAAAAGCATTATTCGACCAAGAAATTTTTATAGATTTATAAAAATTATAATTTTATACATTTAACGAGAAAAATATACTTGATCAACAAGAAATTCTGTTAAAAGGAAGGAATTAATCGTGTTTAGTCCGGTAATGCTAACAAGAATTCTGATTTATTCGTTTTTGAACAGTCCACCAGTTGAATCTCTAATCCGTTTTGAATAGTCATACTAATTGAATCTAATAGATTTTCAATTAATCCGATAATCAGATTCTTTTTTTCATTGCAATAATTCGAAAATGTACAATTATAAAAATAGAATCTTTTAATTATAGAACAAACATCAGAAAGATGCCATAATAAAATGGCAAAATTTACAATATCATATATTTAGAATAGAAATGTACGTATAGAGAGAGGGAAGAGTGAAGGGAGGGAGAGAAAAGGAGAAAGAGAGAGAGGAAGGAAATATTCATATATTTGATTTGTGAAGAAGCATAATACCATAAGTTTCCACTTTAAACGTCTCTGGATGGAAAAGTTTTGAATTTCGAGAGAGTCGTGCCCATCGAGACTTTTGTTGAGGACGTCGAAGACAACAACATACTTTAATTTCAGTCAATTTAATCGGGGGATATTTTCCATAAGATCCATGCGAGGTTCTTTATTTTGAGATCTGTATTTAGCTAAATTTTTAGACATTTCAGACAAATCGTTGTTTGAGTGTAATAATTAAAAAATTTTTAAAACATACATGAATAATTTTTGATTGTATGAAATTAGCGTTCCACTTTTAGAATCAACTTAATTCGAGCATTATACTAAGTTTATGCTACATTGCTAGAATATTAAAAACTGTAATATAAAAAATATGTTAAAAATAAAAAAAAATGATTTTTAAGTCATTCCTCACTATGTTTTTTTCAATTTTTTACATTGTTAAATTGTGTTAGGTTGTCTTAACATTGTACTATTACTAAGATGCGTTCGAGCACAATCTCGAGGCGCTCATGGAGAACCGTTGCATGCTAGTCGGCTGTCAGATGCTCGCTGAAATGAGATAACTACATTTTTCGAGCAGATTCGGAATCCGAATATTATATCTATCTCGGTCAACGCGCCTACTCAATGTAAATAGAGTGCGGAGATTTTTTTTCTATCTTTTTCTGTATTGATTTGAGATCGCTTGAGACGCTTTTTCTTCAAAATAGATATAAATTATTATAAATAAATATAAAATATTAAATATATCTATAAAATAATTTTTAGTGGAAAAATGGGCCTCAATTAAAATTGACAGAAAAAGAATTCTTTTTATATCTGAAAATAAATTCAGAATTGATAACATATGAACTGAATTCTTTTTAAACTTTTTATGCTATCTTAGTATTGGTTGTGTTTTCACATGTACGGTCCAATAAGAGATTTTTATTGTTTAATTCTAAAAGTGGAAGGTTAACTTCGTACAGACATGATTGTTTAAGTAACAAGCATTGAGGAATTATATAAAAAGCAATTATATATGCATAATGAATATGCAATATTACATTTTGTGTAAAAATGATATGGATGATCTTCAAATAATAAAAACAATGATCTGGAATAAAATTTTTCACTATTTTGTAATTATTTTTTCGAGTCGTAATAATTTTAGTTAATAATATATTTAAAATAATAGATACTTAAGTGTATTTTTCTTTTATATATTAATATAGTAAGAAGACAAATAATTCAGAATAAAAATTTGTAGTATAAATGAAACATAAAATATAACATACAGTAATTCTTTTGAGATCCTCTTCGCTCGGTTGCTCGAATTCACATTGAAAAGACACGAGCCTATTTATCAGTTCTTCCTGTTCAGGACTAATAGGCTTAACGCAGGTGTAAGGACTGATAGGAGTAAGAATGCCGCTACTTCCGGACATGGATAACGACTCGGCTTCCGCTGGTTCGATTTTGACGCCCATTTGATCACCCATTCCAGCGCTGCTTGGTGAACCGTTCATTGTCGTACTGTTTGGTTTATCTTTTTCCTACAGAATATATTAAAACAGATATATAAATAGCTTCATAATAGAAAAGTTCCATAAATCTAAGAAATTAAATGTGTAAATTAAACATGTCTCCATGCAAAATAATTTGTACAGCTTTCTAGAATTAAAATTCCAACAAATTATATCAATCTATATTTTTAAAAAACGGAATTGTTTATACTATGTACATTACATTAGATATTTTTGTTTAAATAATCATAACACAATAAATACAAAAATTATAATTCTTACAAATATTTATATAAGATAATTCAAAACGAGTGTAAAAAATTTAACAGATCGGGAGCATATTCTGAATATATTTAATACAATAACATGAATGCCAATGATACTGTAAATGTTGCACATAAAATTTCTCTAATATGCAATTACATATTTTTCTCTAGAGTAAATATATACATATATTTATTTCTTCTTTACATTAATTCATCTTATTCTGTGCGTATTAGTATAAAAATATTTATTTATTTATTTTAATTAAATTAAGTAAACAATGAATAAGCCTTTTGCGAATTATTTTTTGTTTTCAAAATATGTCAGAAGTATAGAAAAAAATATATCTTGTAAACTATTGACTTTTAAAAATCTTATTTTATTACTTATATACAGATTAATTCGAAGCATCAAATTAATATACAAATCATATAAATCAATTTTAAAATATTAATGTTGCTATCTCCTAAAAAATACATTTACAAGAAATTCTATGTACTCTCTTTTACCACTGCTCCAAGCAATAAACCGCTGACTAAAATTATGTACATCAATTGCCTACTAATGCTCATTGTCAGTAATGTCCAATTTTTTATGCCCATTAATGCATAACCTCATATTGCTTATTATAATACGCTTATTATACAATAACTCTTAACCAATGTCCAGTAATGCCTTAAATCTGTACAATGTAATTTATCTCTCTGCGATTTGCCCTTTGATACGTTCCTTTGAATACTTTTAGTAATCTTTCTTGTTAAATATTTTCTACTATATTTATCAAAAATAAATTATTTTAGATAATAATTTCTAATTAACTTTATAAAAAATCCAAAAAAACCCCTTTAAATTAAAGTCATATATTTAAAAAAATATGTTTTATTATCTAAAACATTTATTAGATTTGAATAAATCTTCCACATAAAATATATAAATAATGATTTTGAAACATGTTAAATTAATATGAAACACATATTTTGTACAATCAAATATTCATCATTATAGGGTAACTCTGATGTATATGCCATATATATCAAAAACTTGATTTATGTGTATATTTAATCTATTTACTATGTTTATAAGGTTAGATTAGGTTATGTCAAAAACTTTATATCGTCTACTACTATGAAAAAAATATTAAGAATCTGAAACATTTATTTTTCATATAAAAAAAAACTTTATAAAATTGCATTTTTTCTAAATATCCTATAAGAATGGAAATGTGCAGCTACTCATAAAATGTACGGCTCAAAAATTTACAAATAATGTTTCAAATAAGACATGAAATGACACAGTAGTTTATAACGTATAATGTATTTACAAAATTTTATTAAATAATAAGAATGATAAATATATACATAGAAGTAATAGACAGTAATTCAAAATTTTTTTCTGTATTACAAATACGATATGAAGTACATTTTTCATGTAATCATTTAATGCATTGAAATTAATGCATTCAAACTGCACACATTGTGTGCTTTAGGCAACAAATTTTTCCCACTAAAAAAAAAACTTTGGCCATATGTGCCAAACAGATAAAATATACAAAACATCAAGTAAAGAATATAAGAGCACTTATATTTTGCTATATTTAATTCTTTATTATACACTTACGAATCACTAAATAGCTATTAAGCCTTTTGTACTCCCTATAATAATAATTTTAGATTATTATAATGGCTGTACTATTTATTACATCGGTTCTATTTATTAAATCGATTCAATTTATAGTGGTTTTATTAATATTAACAGTAGAGACGCTGAATGGCTCGGTACTTGGTTTATAGCAATAATCCGTGGATTCGGATTCGATCCCATCTGCGTCTCACATAAGCAGAAAGTTTACTTAAGGTATTTCTCCAAGAAATTGAGTTTGTACAGATTTTTTTGAAATTTGGATATTATGTTTAAAATAATTTTATCCATATATAGTTAAAATTTTAAAAATCCTAGCGGTGTCAAATCATTCACTTTCAAAGCTTCAGCTTTTTATATGTAAACTTCTATATCATGCCTTGCTAAAATAACATTTTAATATTTTGCGGTGAAAATCTTCTACCGATTTTTTTTTTAAATAAATATGTAATGTAAAAATATTATAGGAACTTTATTTTTAAAAAATGGAAAGACTTCTTGCGGTGCCGTTTCTGAATTAGAATAGTTTAAATTTGATATAATTCTCCTTTTCGCACACCGAGAGGCGAGATAGGAATATACTATTACATTTTACTATTTCAATTGTCTTCAGTGCGGACTAATGCTCATGTACACAGATACGACATTTATGCATGTGTGTACGTTGGCTTCAAAAGTTTCTCTCTTCAGAGAGCATGCGGAGAGGATATCTATTCATAGATTGTGATTAATTTTCTAGCGCGATTATAGCCGGAAAAATACCTTTAAAAGGAACTTATTGCTCTATCTGTGTAATTAAAAATTAGAAGACTTAAAGTCGTTGTGAATTGCATAAAAAGCTTTAAGATTTTGGATAATTCAGATTAATGGGCACTTGACTTTGACATATATTATCAAAGCCATGACTCTGAGTGACTTTCAAAAACCTTCAAAAAGTTTTAGGTGGCAATCACTGTTTGTTCAAAAGTTATTAACAAATAAAGTTTACAAAATGTCTTATTTCTGTTATATACAGGCATATGACTTTCCAAGCAAAACGACTTCAACTCCATCTGTTATGGAGCATATGACTTTCTGTGTGAAGCGATGTTCACTCAATCTCTCTCCTTGTTAGAAGAAAATCGGTCGCTTTTTGATTGGGGGAGGTGAAGTGGATTTCGTTTAGAACTTCGTATGGAAAATCATCCGTCCCTAAATAGGGGGAAATTAGCTGGACTTCTCTTCGCATAGAAAGTCGAACGTCCCTAGGTAGGAAAGGTATAGGATAATTTTTAATATTGTATGAAATAAGACATTTTTTATTTTTCAATAACTTCTGAACGAACAGCGACTGTCATCTAAAACCTTTTAAAGGTCACTTATGACCTTGATCATGACCTTGATAACATATATTAAGGTCAAAGCCATAGGCGCGGTTAATTAATCTAATTAATTACTGGATTTTGAATTTATAAGATGTGTTTGAGATATTCAAAAATATCCTATATATATATATATATATATATATATATATATACACCTGTAAAATGTGTAGTAGACGTAAAAAGAGAATGATCAAGCCTCAAAAATAAGATGTTTAGTGTTTAATGAGTGTTATAGAGTTATAGTGTTATTATGAGTGTTTTATTACTATGAGTGTCTTAATGTTTTGAATATTATTAAGTGGTATTAATGTTAAATGCTTATTAATGAATTGAATGTTATGTTAAGTGTTAGGTATAATAAAAATGTTACATGTAAAAAAATTATGTATTATGCGTGTGTATGTGTGTATGTGTTGTACGTATTTTTTGTAGTGTATTTTTCTTCATTCTCTTTGAGAATATTTAGCCAATCTCTTCTTTCAAGTTAACTTGGAAGAATTACAGGGTACAAACCATCCGAAATTGCTTCACACGTTTCACAAATAATGTTAGTCACTGTCATTCCCACGAGGGAATTGATACGATATTGATGTCATGGAATTCCCGGAAACAAGATATCTATATATATTTCATATATAATATACGAGGAACGTTCAAATTCAAATTATAAATTTAAATTGCACGTCCAAATAACACATTCTAGAGCATCACGTGATGCGTACTGCATCCGCGCAAGCCTCATTATTTGGGTGTAAAATTATTATTGGAAAACGATCATACTAGCAATTACAAGGACTATATATAACTCCCACTGCTGCAACTGTATAGCTCCTATTATGCGGATGTATTCTTTTACGTATTCGATATATTTATTTTCGTAAATGATAATCCATTTTTATTATGAATCAAAAGCTAACAAAAATAAATGAGTGTCTTAGCTTAAAGCGAAGATACGCTCCATAAAAAGAAAACAAGAGAAGAGCAAATAGCTTCTACTTTGATTGTGATCAAAGTGGGAGTGAAAAGTCAGCTTTCTTTCGCTGCATGAAATTGCACCTTAATATTTGTTAAGATCAAAGTTGGAGACGTTGGAGATTGTTTCTCTTATTTTCATTATTATGTAAAAATGAATTTTCAATGTAAAAATGAAAATAAGAGGAACAATATTTGCAATAAACTTGATCTTAACAAATGTTATCTAGGAAATGATTTTTAATTATTGGTTGTACTACCTTACGTAATGTTAATGTTGGCGGTACTGTAACTTTCAAGCCTTATAATTCGTAAAATACTTAATGAAAAAATATTTATTATAGTGTTTTAAAAAGCTTTCGAGGTAAGAATATGTAATAAAAAATGAGGGGCTTCAAAAGTTCAAAGTGACCTTGCCCTGATTGACAACACTATCCGAGGTCAAACTGATCAGATTAGTAAATACATCATATTAAACGCTAAAAATTTTTGTTTGAAACTTTTTTTTTAAATGCTTCGTTTTCGAGATATTCAACTGTTTCCGGAAGTATGTAAATTGCAAACAAAAGAGATAAATAAAATTTTTTTACACAATCTGATCTCATTTTGCTATTTAGTTGATACAATTTATCTTTTGATTCTGACAACATTGTACGATTTGCAGTGACAAAACCGAATGTCATTTTCGACCGATTTGATAATTTTCTCCCATACGATCAACAATCGTATCATATAACCATGCACTATAAAATGTTTTAACAGAAAATGAAAGTAATGCATTATTTGTTACTATCAGTATGCCGATGAATACAAAAATTTGTAATTGAGCTCCAAATTGTATTTATTCAAAATTTTCACATGAAAAAAATGTAATCATATATTCATTCAAAATTTTGAGTTAAAATATTTATTCACAAAAAATTATGAATATTTAGCGAGTATTCATATTCATTCAAACAAAATATAAATTGAAAAAGAAAGCTCCAATAAGCAATTGTTATCTCTTAATTATAACTAATACTTTGATGATTTTAAGTAAAAGAAATGAATTTTATTTATTTTTATCATTGTAATATTCAGATTTTATAAAGGAAACTTAGAAATTTTGAAAAATATTTTAGAAAGATATATATTTTTTATTTATAAATCTATCTATTTGATAGAGCGCCATACATATTTCGATATAATTCCAGTTATATGACAGTAATGTTATAAATATTTTATAGGATCTTGAGCGCGACGTTCATTATGGTTTATGGACCATAAATTCCGATTTATTTATTCTTAATAAAAATATCTTTGTTTAATCTATAGATCCCATCTATAGACCCATCGTATAAGTCGCGGACTAAGTGCACGGTGTAATCGTAGCCATTGTTTTTATAGATTTCTGTTTTCTCTTGTAGACTTGCAAGCTATGTGCAGATAATACAGAATAAAAGTGAATACGAAATGAAAATATTCGTAATTATATTAAAAAAATATTCATTCAAATGGAATGAAAAAATATTTATTGTTTCTTAACGAATAAAAAAGAAATATTCGAATGAGTATTTTCATTCATTTTTTTATTCATTTATTCGAATATTAGGTGTATTCATCGGACACACTAGTTAACATTACAGGTTACTTTTTTGGTATAGATATATTTTCGTTATTAGTATGCTCCTACAGCACGAAAATTACAACAATATTTCAATAGTGCGTAATATTACAAAAAAATTGCAGCAATATTGCTGCAATATTGAAATTTCAATATTTTATTAGAAACATTGCACTAATATTGCAAAATATTTCAATTTTAATATCTTGTAGAAAATGTTGCAATATATTGTTGCAATATCACAATTCAATAAATAAATACGCTGTCTTGCCACAAGAGCAATACGTTTCTCGTAAGAAGAAAACGTCCAGGAGTCCTATAAGAAAGAGTATGCAAATTAAGTCTCCTAAAGATTCTCAATCCTTTTTGAAGTATGTTCGAATTTCCACCCGGATATTCTCCGAATATCTTATCACTCTTGTTTAACATTCAAATAACAAGGATAATATCTGAGTGGCACTCGAATGGGTATCCGAATATAGTTTTGGATGTGCTTTCTAGAATATTTTTTTTATATTTTTTTATATTTTTTTATATTATTTTATATTTTCAAATATTTTTTTATCATAACTTTATTTATTTGTATTTTGGAATATGATGCTAAAAAAAAAAACAGTATGTTAGCAATTAATAAAACTAGAATAATTATTAAAATATTGCATAATGTTATAGCAATGTGTATGCAATATTGAATCTCTGAATTTTGCAGCAATATTTTATTTTTGCGGACATAAGAATATTGTTACAATATTGCAACAATATTTTTATGAAATATTGCAATCTTTCAAAATAATATTACTGCAATGTTACTGTAGGGGTGTATATCGGTTACCGTAGAAGAGACATTCGAGAAGTTTCTCGCACAAGTCTGTCGCAACAAAAAAATTTGGTAGCAATAGTAATCAATATATGGATTCCCTAAATCGTGAAGATTGATTATTGGGAAATTGTAAAATTGTGCCTGATTGGACAAAGGATTCATCCAACCGCGCTAGCATCGCGCGATTCTCGCGGATAGTACGGCATGATGAAAGAGATAAGAGAGTGTTAGAGTGGATACAAAGAGAGTGGCGCCAATGCATGTGCCTAATGCTGATTGACTCCACCATTAAGTATCCTTATTGTTAAATGAAGAAAGAATGTAGAAAGAAGACAATGTTAAAGAAAAAAAAGGTTAAGACAAGAAATTATGTCATATAGATAGACGATGCAATCATAGAACTGCATATTAACATAAGAATAGACTTTATGAGTATCAATCTTTAACGGAAGTAATGTCATGTACAATAAAATTTATTGTGATACAGAATGCCACTTATTAACCGGATTTTAAAGGCCTCTTTCAGCAACTCCGATTACCGCTAATCGATGATTCAATCATCACGAATACCAACGTGAGGAATTAAACATAATTTGTGCTCAGAAGCGGAAGATGATTAAGAGACACGGTAGTGTAACTAGCGCGAGATCGCTCCATGTTTTTACATGAACGACGATCGTGAATGCGAGCACTCGAGATTATCGGATTATTAAGAATACTCACAAGTTGATTCTGAGTAGTTCTCAATGGAGATTGTCCTATATGGACCATAGTGTTACAATGAACGGTAAAAAAGTTACAGCCCTTCAATGTTTCGGAGTTATGAATTTGGTCCCCCCGAAATTTCAAATGGTGTTTTCACTTTAATCGATGGAACTCTTTCTAATATTAATAGAGAACTCTAGAAACTCTTTTCGGGGGAGTTACCAGAACTTTGTTTATTTTTAAATTTTTTTTAAATTTTAAAAATGAGGGGCCAGCTTCACAGACGTGAAAAAGACGGACATGCCGATGGATTCATGCCGTGTAGTTTTCTCTTTCTGACAAGAAAAGAGGAGAGGGGGGGAGGAAATAAGGTGTGAATCTTGCTCTTTGTCTAATATCTGTTCTTTGTTCTTTTTTACCTGTTCTTCATGTCAAAATAGAGGATACACTCGATCTATTCTTATTATATCTATGATCTCACCTGTCTTCTTCCATCATGGTTATTTATGATTTATCGATATATCGATAAATCGCTGTCATTCATGGCATTACTTCATGAAAATATCGTTATCGTAATGGCCGTAGCACAGATTTTTGCATAATGCACGACGTAAAGTCTAATAATAATAGAAAAATCAACCAAAATTTCTCTTTTCCGTGAAAAGAAACGTGGGATCTACAACAGAAGTAGTGGTTGTAAAATCTTGTAAAGTCATAGAAAATTAATCACAGTCAAATATGAAAAGAATATCGACTATGATTGATAAATTTTCTACGACTTAAGACCCTACGATTTCTATTGTAGACGTAGAAGGAAAGACAGAATTTTGATTGATTGATTCACTTATGTCTTATGCAGTATGCGTTATACAAAGGCCTCAATTAAATATATAAATTCTGAAATATTCTAAGTTTCATACAAAAATGTGAACAATTTTTTTCAAAAGGTCCAAAATTATATAGAAAATTTGATCATGTGAAAAAATTTTTAATTAAATATATAATTTTTATCTTAGAATATTTCAAAATCACATATTCGATTAAAGAAAGTTATTTCCTTTTTTCAGAACCCATTTTTAAATTATTTTGCTTACTTCATTCTGGAAAAATATTCAAGAGAAACAACTGTTTCAAAATTAATATCAAGTGTCATATTAATAAGTGATTTAGCAAACTGAAACGCAGTTTAAATTATTTTTATTATTAAAGAATTATTAGATATATACACAATACAAGTAAAATTTGAATGTTAAAAAGTTCATACAAATATCTGTTATATTTTTATTTTAAAAATGAAATCTGAAAATTTTTTATTATTTTATTTAATTCAAATATATAATTTAAAAAAAATATATGAAATCTCTAAATTGAGTTAATTACAAATATAATTCAAATTTCTTCGAACATTATTATCATACTACTTCTTTTAAAAAATAAAATCAGAGTGCACATAACTACATTCTAAACATTTTTCTTACAAACTTTTATTTCTTAAAAATAAAATTACGTATCTTCTTATTCTTATTTAAAAGTCTTCATATTTCAACCGAAGTTATATATATTTTTATATATATATTTTTCTATTCAAACTCAATAAATTACAAAGAATTAAAAAAGTAAAAGTATAACTGAAAAAATTTATTTCAAGTAAAAAATTTTTACAGTAAAAAAACTTAGTGCTGTAATACGGTTAACAATACAAAATGCGTGATATTACACCAAAATTACCTTTTTTACAAAAAGATAATTTGTATGTGTTTTGCTTGTATGTGTGCTTCTTGAAGAAAAAAATAACTTTTTATTCCAAACTTTCTATTCCATACTTATTTTCCAAGCTATTAAAGTAATAATAATATTTTCAAGAATGTATGAAATCTTTAAATTGCATCAATTATAAACAGAAAAGACTAATTACAAAAGATTAATTACAATGATAAAAGTACAATATTAATAAATACAAAATTTTTACCGATGTGAATCTGGCGCTCAACTTTATCAAAAATAAAAATTAATATCGCAGGCCGTTTGTACTTCGTTTGTACTTGTTTGTACCGATCATTATTTCATTTGTACCTCAAAGAGTTAAACAAAAAGTGAAAAATAAAAAACCAGCGCGCAACTTTAAGATTTTTTAATTTCATTTATGCCATTCGAAAGAGAATCGTTTATATCCGTTTGTACCTTTCCTACTTTCGTTTGTACCTCAAAAGATTCGGAGATACAGCGCGTTTCAATTTTTACGCAATCCCTATATAGCGAATTTAGCCAATTTTCAAGATATCGAAATGAGATCCGTTTGTATCCGTTTGTACTTCTTCTTTTGCCATTGGTCTCATTTCGACATCTTCAAAAATAACCGATTTCCCCTCTTGAATTTCGAAATTTTGAAATCGCTGTATCTTCGAACCCTTTGAAGTACAAACGAAAATAGGAGAGATACAAACGGGTACAAACGGTTCTCTTTCGAATGCCGTTGGTCCCATTTCGTACCATTTCGATATCTTGAAAATTGGCTAAATTCGCTATATAGGGGTCGCGCAAAACCTGAAACGCGCCGAACTCTTTGAGATACAAACGAAAGTAGGAGAGATACAAACAGGTACAAACGATTCTCTTTCGAATAGCATAAATGAAATTAAAAAATCTTAAAGTTGCGCGCTGGCCATTTTTTATTTTTCACTTTTTGTTTAACTGTTCGAGGTACCAACGAAATAATGATCGGTACAAACAAGTACAAACGAAGTACAAACGACCTACGGTATTAATTTTTATTTTTGATAAAGTTGAGTGCCAGGTTCACATCGGTAAAATTTTTTATACAAAAAATTTAGCACCGCTAGATCAAACCAAGTTTGTTAGTAGCGTCAAGTTTTTTTATATAAAAAATTTTTTTATTTATTATGGACCACTTATTAACTTTTAAAGAATAAAAGTTAATAAGTGGTCCATAATAAATAAGTAGTTATACAACATTAATGTTTCAATGAAATATATTTTCTGTTTATAATTGGAACCATTTAAAGATTTTACACATTTTTGAAAAAAATTATTATTACTTTAATAGTTTAGAAATAGATTTGGAATAAAAAGTCATTTTTTTCTTCAAGGAGCATACAAGCGCGCACTTGACCTTTCTCTTATTGTAAAAAAAGGTAATTTTGGTATGATACATTAAATTGCTGTTGGCACTTCTGCGAGTTGTAATCGTTGATTAATTTAATCAGAAGATAATGAAAGAAATCTTAAAAATGAAAATTTAATCGGTGCGTGGTTTGTAAAGCTAGATATATATATATATATATATATATATATATATATATATAAATTCACTCTGAAATATTATTATATACATATGTACAAAGCTTTAGATCGAATCGGCAAATAATTTCGCTTCTTAGTTATATTTTATTAGTCAAATGTCATTACTGTTTATTGTTTTTATTAATATTTAAACAAAAAATACAAAATTTTTTACATTGATCTTATTTCAATATGAAAAAAATAACGAAAAAATAACAAATTATTACTTTTTAAGTAACAATAACTGACCCTGAATAATAAGTTACTTTTTGAGAATCAATAACGGTAACTAGTTACTTTTAAAGAGTAACTTTCCATTCCTTGTGTATAGCTACAGAGCAAAAAAACAGATGCGGCAAACGATTCAGTAAATCGTACCATATGAACAAATTCTATCTTATGGTCAACTGATTTGATGCATATTTCGTCTGGAACTAAGACGAAGTATGTAATCATTGCATGGTTTTTGGCTATCGTTTGCTGAAAATAGAATTTGAAAAAATTAAGATATTCAAGAAATTTTGCAGATGAATAAAAAAAATACATTTAGACATAATTCCATGATAGCTTCGCCCCATTAGCCATTCAACCGAACCTGTGATTCTTCTCGTATTGAATAGGATTATTATTGCAATGACTAGTTGTCAGTAGGATATAACTAACCTGTCGATTACGACGATCTAAGGACAAACGGTTGGCCAAATCAATACTATAAAATTATAAAATAATTTACATTATGCTAAATTACTTAATAAAACAAATTACGAGATAGCAACATTATATTTTTTAAAAACTGGTTTACATAATTTTTTATGTAATGTAAGTCCTTTAGTTATTCTGCGTGTAAATATTAACCCTTCAATAATCGCATAACTTTTTTAATGATGAAAAAAATTTCTGATTAAAAATGAACGAATCAGAAATTTCTGGTTAAAAATAAACGAATCAGAAATTTCTGATTAAATTTATTAGAATTCTAGATGAAATAATCGGAATTCTTGGTTGATATAATATTTCTGATAAAATCTACTAGTATTTTTATTTTTACCAGAATAATTATATTAATCAGAGTTCTAGTTATCTCAACTAGAATTCTAATAGACTTAACTAGAAAATTCTGATCCATTCCATTTTCCACCAGAATTAGCGAAAAGCTCCCTATTATAAGATAGGTACCTAATATGAGATAGCGGCATTCCTGTTAAACTAATAAACGCTATTTATTATGCCGTCATGAATTTATTGCTCTTCGATTGAAAACTATTCAGTGGAAAATTCATTAGTAGATCATTTCTGTTGTAAAAAAGGATTTTAGAATTTAGATGGCTTCAAAGTTTCATTGAGATGAGTCTTAACCTTATTTATTATTTAATAAATAAATATTTGGCAATAAATTCTTCATGTAGTGTTAGAGTAAGATTGTACTAATAGAAAAATACGGGATATGTTAAATTGCTTAATTACAGAAGTTAGATTTGATAATCGTAAAATCATAAGGAGTGAAAATCGTAATTTAGGCGATATCAGGATATTTCTAATATGAAATAATTTATGCTGTTATATTAAGAATTTTTATTTTAGACTACATATGTGAAAAACACAATTAATACCAGAAATTTAAAATGCTTATTACGATCGAAGCTTCATTGCTTAAATAATTCAATCTTGAATTACTAATATATATGTACTTGCATTATATATGTACTTGCATATAATACCATATTGTAGTTTTTTCGAATTGTGCGCCAAATTGTTTTTCCGGACTTATAAACGCAATTAAAATTATTCTAGTAATAGCGAAAGTATATTGACAAATAATTTTAATAATTTGATGCTATCATCAAGCATTATATTATAAAGACGTTAATATGTTGGAACTGTTAATAAATTTATTGTGAAAAATATTATCTCGGCCGAGATTTGAATCCGGATCTCGGATATTCCGTACGAACGTCCTAAGCCTTTAGATCACCAAGGCCTTATGCTGCTATGTTATAATGAAAATCATTGCTAAAATATAAATGTTATTTTACAATAATAAAAAAGACAACCAGAATGAATATCGAGTGCCTGTTTCTGCGATGATTCCAACTTTTTGAAGACAAATCCCGGATACAATGCATCGCATGCTCATTTTGCGCGTACACTAGCTATATTTGTTCCCTATTTTAGAACATTAAATAAAGTTTTTAATTGCAATACCGATGTACTTTGCGATTTTATTCGATTTCTCAGGGCATCTCATATTAGAAGCATAATTTTTGCGGTTTGCTCACTTTATATATATCTTTAATTTAAAAAAAATTGAATTTGAATTGAATTTTACATAACATTATCTTAAAGCTTATTAAATTCCCTTCAAAATGATTTACTATTCTTTAAATTCTGTCCATAGACTTCCAGCATTTACTAAAAATAAACTCTCAAAATAGGGGCCTTTTCTCTACTATTTAATCCAGTGCTCGCAGCGATTTGCACATTTCGGGCCGATTCTGACAAGCGACTACCCCCTACTACTCGAGGTATACCAGAAATATAGAAATATTTTTTAATTCGTTTGCTCGATTCTACTGATAATAAAGTGTATCGGAAATAAATTATTTAATAAAAAACATGTTTCAATAATAATTTGATGGAAGATGCGCTCCCAATATATTTCTGGTATAGAGACACTCCTGAATCAGAGCATTACGTGAGCACCCGACCGCCGAGCCTCGAGAGGTAGTGGTGGTCCCTTGTCGGAATTGGCCTGAAATGTGCAAATTGTTGCGAGCATTGATTTAATCCAAACCATTTTTCTCAATGTAAGTTAATTTATTTTTTATGTAGATCCAATTTTTTATTTTTATTTATAAATAATTATAAATTAATTGTAAGACACTTTACAAACAAAAAATAATAATTTTCGAAAGTTAAAAATCCACATTTAAAAAAATATTTCTTTAATATTTCTAATATTTTAATCAGTAAATTCATAGCTTACAAGTTATGCAGTAAATATAGACAATAAAAATAATATCGAATAAATTTTAATTATTACTGTACTTAAATTTAAAGTATGAATACACAAAATATATTTAAATTAAAAATTATTTAAATAATGTAATTGTTTAAAGCTAGCAATAATTCCGAAAATTACGTAATATCACATTATATTTTTCTGTTTATTATTTGTTTATTATTTGTTTATTTGCATATATTTTTTCACAGTAATTCTTACAAAAATAAATAAAAATATCAAGAAACATCTTTATTATTAGAAAATAACAAAACAAGTATTATTATTTAAAAAAAAGAATTAGAATTTATTCATAATATCAAAATATTATTTCAAAACTAAATATGTTTAAATTTAAGCAAAATTAAAATATTGTTACATTCGCAAGAAACATCTCTTTGGTTTGAGCGGGCAGAGAAGATAATCGTGGAGCATTCTCAGACGGAGGATGGATCGATCATGTTTTGCAGCTTGATTTGACAGAATCGAGTTTTTGATTCAGCTGTTGACGGATGCGCGCTTCTCTATTTCTTTATTGAATAAAAGTCTTGCGAATTCATTTGATAAAATGTTCTTTCCTTTCTGCGAGCGTGATCTGATATATCTGTATGATCGCGCGAATGTGTATGCGCATGTGTAAGTAGTGGGGAGGAAGAACGAGAGCGGCGCAACGGACATCTCATTTGAGAACGATGTAGCAAATGCGACATTTTTGGAGGCTCATCCGGAATCGAATAAATGACGAAGCAATGATAATAACGTCTATTATGACAAAGAAAAAAGATGCTCTCTATGCTAGTGGCAGAGAGCGGTGATTCGCGAGATTCAACAATCGCGTGAAGAACAATCGCAAAGAGAGACAGAGCTAATGACCTTGTAATTATGGTGGAAGAAGAAAGTGTAATAATGCGCATAATACTCAATGCGCATGTTCTTCCATGTATGATCATGATGGAAGTATAAAGATATGCTCATTTCTCGGATTTTCGTCACGTTTTGCGCAATGATTGAAATCCGCCATCTTGTTGTACATAACTATGTTCATGCATAGCAACGCAATTCAATTTAAACATTTAATTTAATTTAAAAAAAGTTTAATTTAAAAAAAGTTAATCCTAAATTTAATATGTATGCTAATTTATAAAAGTAAAAATTAATGAAATATAAAGAAATTAATTAAATAATTCTTTTATTGAACTTTATAGCTCGTGTCTGTTCTCATCATTTTCGTCCTACAATTCGAAGATCAATTCCCCATTAGAAATTATTCAAGATGGCGAAGTTGAGTCGTCTCTATTATTGGCCAGCAAAAAATAATTGCGTACATCTCATTATTTCCACTAGCACACAGTGGACTAGCCAATCAAAATGCTAATCAAAATGTGGCGCGACATATTCAGATTAATCAATGATACAAGTTTAAATGACATTAAATTATTATTACAAAGCTTTGTAAATTAATAAAAATATAAAAGTGTAATATAATAAATAAAATAACAATAATAAACAATTACCTGCATTGATTAATATATTACATATTTTTTACGTGAATATCTATGAATATATTTTTCTGATAGATATATAGGTCAGTACAAAAGTTCGTGTCCAATTTATTATTCAAATTTCAAACCGTTGATATTTTTATTAAAAGTAAAATAAAATCTTACTCTACCTGAGAAAATTTAAGAATTTATTTTTTTAAATTGTGATAGTTTTGATAGAGTTATGAGCAATCAAAATCAAAATATTCATTTTATTTAATTTGCAACAACTCAGTAACAAAAAATCGTAAGAACATTTTTAAATGATTTTGTAGAGAAAAAGTTTCAAGCTTTTACGATAAAGGGTCAAAAATTTTTTATTTTTTCAGCTCGTAGTTTTCTATATGTAAAAATTACAAAACTCATATAAACTTAAAAAATATGGTAATATCATTCGAAAGTAGAGATTTCAAGCTTTAAATCTCTTTTTTTTAATTTAAATTTTGTATATTTTTAACAAAACTGCAGCTGTTTGAATAAATTGGGTACGAACTTTTGCACTAATCCAATAGTTATGTTTTACATGATTGATATTTTTCTTATTCGTATAATGTGTCACTAATTCTGAACAAAGGACTGTCCAGTTTGGGACCCGACTGAACAGCATTGAGATCTAGCTAGGATTGTAGAGTATAAAAAAAGAATTAAAAAGTTCCATATGCACAACTTTGTAAAATAAATACTACAGCTGTTCAAAGTTTCGCTATTATGACCATGTATTGTGTATCATGTAGGACTGATTTTATTCGATTTCTCGAATCATCTAATATCTGGAATATGTTCAATCTTGACGAGGACAACTAAAACCTTTTTTGGATCCCAAATGAATAGTTATAAATAATATATTAATCGATGAAGAGGGGAGAGAGACAACAAAATTGAAACAAAAGATTTTAATTGCTTAATTGAAATGTAGCCAATATATGAACTTTATCTCAGTTCCTCATCGGAACTCTCTAAAAGTAAAAAAATATCATTAATAACTATTCTTGCTGGTACATTGATGTATTCGTCAAAATGTTGGGCAGATCCCAGATACATATATATAAGTGTCAACTGGATTAATGAACTGAACCAAATACATTTTAGATATTACTTCAATGTCTTTGATACAATCCGTTACCATCGTCATCGCGAAGAGATACCATAGACGCAGAGAAATTAAATAAGACCAGTGGTACATGATTTTAATAGCGTTTTTAATAAAACTTTGAATAGTTTTAGCACTCAGGAAACCTCTCCTGTAAAATTGGGCTTATAGAATTTTTGATTTTCTTTTGATACCTTAAAATTTTAGACATGTCTCAAAATTGTTCATCCGGGCTCAAATTCCCCTATAAAACTGGACATAATTCCTTTCTTTCTTTTCTCCATACATTATGTATACGTATTATAATACATTACGACATGTGATGACAGAATGACAGGAGCCATGTTGCTTTTTGAGATAATTAGCAATTTTATTGATTGACTACTATGTACCCTTGAAATTGTTACATTGTGTCTTCTTCCATCATGGTTGTAACAGCGAAACGAGGAGCTTGTACAGCTGCCAGGGAAACTACGGGAGCTCAGATCATAACAAAATGTCCAAGTAAGTTTTTTTTTAGAAACGGAGTTTTCACTTTAATTCTAGAGATGGCGTGCGTGATGATGCGTTTAAATTTCGCGGAGAACTCGGCTATAAATTAAAATCCGATTCCGACGCGCGACGGAGCGGCAACGTTAAACGAATTCTTTTCATAATTCGAGTTAATCGCGCGAACGAATCGCTGAAACAAAACGATGAAGATCATCGCTTCAGTTTAGAGATGAAAATGACCCAATTTGACAATTTACCCGGTAAATTACAGTAAATTACTCGGTAATTTTTTGAGACTGTATAAAATGATAATTTAAAAAAATTAGTAATTTGATATATATTTGAAAAATAGTAATTTGATATAAGAGCATTTAGTTACAGAATATTAAGTTAAAAACACTTTGTTTAACATAAATTTTCATTTTGATACTACATATTGATAATTAGACAACCGACAATGTTTAGGGATGTCAAATCAGAGAGTGCACTTGTACACAGTTCAATTGCACAAATACTCACATCAGTTTGTTTCAGTAATTTTTTATTGCTTAATCAATGAGATATTATTTTTAATTACCCAATTAGATGATGTGAACAACTGACATACACCCGTTTACGACATTGCGATCAACACCATTAGTCGGTGACCTAGTAGCCACAAGTAGCCACACACATAAGTATAAATCTTTTATGTGTACATACAGGCACGTTTTGTTATGATTAAATTATATGTTTAGATTTAGTCAATAGCTCTGTTATTCCATCAGCGATTCCTATTAAGAATGTTAGAAGAATATTGTTTTATACATAAGTAGAGAAAATACAGTCTATTTATAAACCTATAAAGGCATTAAATACCCAAATAGCCAAAATTACCTAGCTAAAATTATCTAGCCTATCAGGAAACGCTCACAATTATTTTCTCAATGCAAAGAAATATGCTCAAAGCAAAGAAATATCTCTCGCAGGTAAAGTGGATTAAATTGAGTCGAAAAGTTCTCTATTATTTTGTAATTTTGTATTTTTTTTTATAATTAATAATCTTTTTTTTTAGTTACAATGTGCAAAATATTTAAAATCGACGCATAACTTTAAGGCATATTTAAGAGTTTTTTAAAAAAGTTCGTAAAAAACTCTGAAAAATATTTTAAAGTTGTCTTATGAATCGATTTTATCTGCTCTTTAGAAATTTATATTTCGTTACTATTGAGAACATTATTTCAAAAATAATACCAATATACAATAAAATATGCTGAAACAATATGCTGAATTAAATCACAGAAAGTTATTAGGTGTACAAAAAAGTTCTGAGCTTTAGATTTGATACAACCGAACAACAATTTAACAATTTAAATTTTATATATCTTCCCGCCTTTTTGTGGTTTTAAAGCGTTAACATTTGGCCTTCTAAAATGCCATATGGTTTGACGTTTGATGCACATAACCTCAAAAATCAGTAGTGTT